>JXWR01000905.1_pt1 | contig 13102 bp, 7 predicted proteins | sample 315541 | NCBI WGS metagenome assembly JXWR01 (sample SAMN03273951, study PRJNA271842) | soil metagenome | isolation source: rice field ambient CO2 | place: India: CRRI Experimental farm Cuttack,Odisha-753006 | collected 2013-12-17
ATTGCCGTGGAAAAAATTGCAACGAGAGGTGGGTAACTACTACGATATGTATTTCGAGCATTTTTCTTAGGGCTGAATTTTTCATTAGTTTTTCCATTCTCGATGAGGTGAATGAGTAAAGTTAAAGAAACATATAAATAGTGAGCTCTTTCCAAACAACTTGATAACTTCACTCATTCATCCTTTTCTTAGTTTTATTCTCTTCTTGTTCTTTTTACTAAAAAAATTGTCGACGTACTTCAGTATGTTTTATACCATATACTTTATTAGGAATATAACAACGCATACCCAATAATTAGGCAATGCGATTGTCGTATTCAACAACCATCTTCTATTTCACCAGCTTCAGGTTTTGACTAACACATTCAACAGTAGGATCATTTCTATAGGAATCGTCACTCTTTGACTCTTCAAAAGAGCCACTGAATCCAACTTGGTTGATGAGCCCCATAACCTTTGTACCCCAGAGTGAGGAAATGAAATCGAATTTAAATTAGCTTGGTCCGCAATCCTTAGCGGTTCGGCCATCTATAATTTTGAATAAAATTTTGCTTTGCCGTTGCAATTGTGATAACTTCCTTTGGAATTTGTTGCGATATTTAATGGCGCGATGATCTTGACCCATCCTATGTGCTTCCATTTTGGAAGGATAGGGATTCATGGGTGGGTACAAATGGCAGTCTGACAAGTCAATCAAATCATTTATTTTTTCCAAAATATTTTCGAATCAAAGGTTTGATTCAGTATTTTGGAGCCGCATTATACTTAGTATTTTAATTAAATTACATTACAATCATGAATGTCTAAAGAACTCTTACTTTACTCACCGAGTTCAGTTTTCAAGAGATCGAGACACTTCTTTAAGATATATAAATGGTTTGCTACTAGCATAGAGGGATCTTCACTAGGCAGCGATGACCACGTTACATAACACGGCCTATTGAACCTTTCAGATATTATTGTGGCCATGTGTCTAGCCATATCACGAATCCGGTCATCTTTAGTATCTAATAACGGTATCCCCACAACGTTGCTTCCGCCTGATTTGAGGTTAATATGTCTATCCCTCATTAAGGGAATGGCGTAGTAATAACATGATAAGGATGAAGATGAATTCAGCGAGGCCTCTTGTTTAAATCCCACTACCAGACTAATAGGTATTTTTTTAGAACGATCGTCTGCAGGTAGAGTAGCAATAACATCCAGCGTCGGCTGTAGAAATCCAGATTCTGATTCAATAGTTCGGCTAATCGTCTTTACTAACATCACAATCACCCGCGTCTAATCTCAACGGAAGCATCTTTTGCAATTTCCCGGTCCAAATCATTTGTAAAACATAAACAATATACCAGAACCTAATCTTTTAATGTACTTTCATGTCAACAGTAAATTTTCAATCCGGGCAACGAAAACTTTCGTGCAAATAATTTCCGGAGCTCCTAAACGAACTAAAATAAGCTCTTTCCCGTATGTACCTCATCTTGTTACAGCACGAAGAATAATCGCACCGACCATTGTGTCAATCACTTCACGGGACCAGTAACTCATTCCGTTCGCGTTTTACTAGCTGCAGCATTTTTGGGCCCTCTCACGTAAGTCATTATCTTTCGGAATTGTGAGGTGCACGGATGCGGACTTCTCCTTTTGCCATTGCGTTCGTTGATTATTCTTGTTTTCCAACCTTTGCCCATTTCCTGGACTACTCGACAAGTACCACGTTTATTGGGCTCTGGTTTATTTTTCAATAGTTCTGTCTTGAGCTGTGCAAGTATTACTATTCCAAGTAAAACGATATTTCGTCGATAAGTTCTTAAGTAAACTTTTCTTTGAGTTTGACTCTATCACATTGGCTTTTTTTTTACCCAATTTCTAGCTGTTGTACTAAAGAAAAAAACAAAGAAAAAAAACTATACATTGGATAGAAACTGGCTATTTGTTCACGCTTTCAACGAAATCACCAGTCTGAACATAACAGAAATATATCAAACTTTTCTCCTAGAAACAAATCGAAAAATTTATAAGATTTAGTCTCAAGAATTTCAAGTCATGTCTCAATACGCAAGCTCATCCTCATGGACTTCTTTCTTGAAGTCAATCGCTTCATTCAATGGTGATCTTTCTTCGTTATCGGCTCCTCCATTCATTTTATCTCCAATCTCATTGACCGAGTTTTCTCAGTACTGGGCTGAACATCCAGAGCTATTCTTGGAACCCTCTTTTATCAATGACGATAATTACAAAGAACACTGTTTAATTGACCCTGAAGTCGAGTCACCCGAATTGGCCCGTATGCTGGCCGTTACTAAATGGTTCATTTCCACTTTAAAATCTCAATACTGTTCTCGTAATGAATCCTTAGGTTCTGAGAAAAAACCTTTGAACCCATTTCTAGGTGAGTTGTTCGTTGGTAAATGGGAAAATAAAGAGCATCCTGAATTTGGAGAAACGGTTTTGTTAAGTGAGCAAGTTTCTCACCATCCACCCGTCACTGCTTTTTCCATCTTCAATGATAAGAACAAGGTTAAGCTGCAAGGCTACAACCAAATTAAAGCCAGTTTCACTAAATCCTTAATGCTGACTGTTAAACAATTTGGTCACACTATGTTGGATATTAAGGATGAGAGTTATTTGGTTACCCCACCTCCATTGCATATTGAAGGTATTCTTGTCGCTTCTCCCTTTGTCGAATTGGAAGGAAAATCATATATCCAATCTTCGACAGGTCTACTTTGTGTTATTGAATTTTCAGGTAGAGGCTACTTTTCTGGTAAAAAGAATTCATTCAAGGCAAGAATTTACAAAGACTCTAAAGATAGCAAGGACAAGGAAAAGGCATTATACACAATATCAGGCCAATGGTCTGGCTCTTCTAAAATAATCAAGGCAAATAAGAAAGAAGAATCACGATTATTTTACGATGCTGCTAGAATCCCTGCTGAACATCTGAATGTCAAGCCTTTGGAGGAGCAACACCCACTGGAAAGTAGAAAAGCCTGGTACGACGTGGCTGGTGCCATCAAATTAGGCGATTTTAACTTAATTGCCAAAACGAAAACTGAATTGGAAGAAACGCAAAGAGAATTGAGAAAAGAGGAAGAAGCTAAAGGCATTAGCTGGCAAAGAAGATGGTTCAAAGATTTTGACTACTCTGTCACGCCCGAAGAAGGCGCCCTTGTACCTGAAAAGGATGACACTTTCTTAAAACTCGCCTCTGCTCTAAATTTATCAACGAAGAATGCTCCAAGTGGTACTTTGGTGGGTGACAAAGAAGACAGGAAGGAGGATCTTTCATCCATTCATTGGAGATTCCAAAGAGAGTTGTGGGACGAAGAAAAGGAAATTGTTTTGTAAGGAGAACGATAAAGTAACAACTTGTTACCGTTGCACTAATATATTATCTATCTTTTCTTCTTTTTCCTTCCTTTTTCTCTTCATGTGACAGGAAAGGATATGAAATCATTAGAGGAACTAAGAAATCATTTTTACCATCCCCTAAATCTTATATTGTTTTGTTCTCTTTTCACTATAATGACTAGAATTTATTCTTTCGAACCACAAGAATATGCTATATTGCTGTTAAAGATGAAGCAGAAAAAACCTTTATCTATTTCTACTTCTTCCTTTAATTATTGATAGACAGATCGCTCATTTTTTTCTCATGATGTCATATCCTTTTTAATCATCATACGAAGGTTAAAATTTGAAGTTTACCAAGTTTTCATGCAAGTTTTGTTATTATTTACAACCTATTACTATATTTTATCTTCTCTGTTGATATCCTCACTTTTGTCTTTTTTATAACTCTCTAATTTTCTTATGTCAATTTTGTAGAACCACATAATCGATGGAGTATATGCACTTATACAACACTTTCTATACAAAGTTTATGGTATATCCCAAAATCTGTACGCTTATCGAACCATAGGCCTGTTTTATCATTCCATAACAATGAAACACAAGAGGCTAACGCCAAGTACTAAAGTAATATTATCATAATATTGCGTATTACCTAACAGGTGTGCTCTGAGAGAATACAGTCATATTTGACGAAATTCTATAATTCCATCAAAAAATTTTCCGTGCCCGAGCTTTTTCACTTCTAAAAAAGAAAAGAGCAATAAAAATGCGATGGGGTCCTTACATTACAACTTATGCTATTAGTTCGGCTTTCTTGTGATCCATAACATCCTCACGTTAACGAATCATTTATTTAAAAATGGCTCCAACTAATCTAACCAAGAAACCATCTCAATACAAACAGTCTTCAAGAAAGGGTAAGAAAGCATGGAGAAAAAATATCGATTTATCTGACGTAGAACAATATATGGAAAAGAAAATTGATCATGAAATTACGCATGGTACCAGTGATATAACCTCTTTGCAAAATGATGCTCTTTTTCATGTTGATGTTGAGGGTGATGAGGTATTGAAAAATAAATTAATTAAAAGGAAACAAATTAAGAAGGTTCTAAAAAGTAAAGAGATTTTAGACGCCGTTAAAACGAATTCAAAAATTGCAGCACTAAATCACCATAAGAATAGTAGTGGAAATCCTAATAAGATTCAAGGTGTTTCTAAACACGAATTAAAGAAATTAATGGCTTTGGCTGGCAGAGTACACGGCGAATCGAAGATCAAGAATAGAGTTGCCAAAGACGGTCTAGTTAAAACAACGGCTGGCGACTTATGGGGTGAAGAATCCAATTCAAAGAAACAGAAGGTCAAATTACCTTCCGGTATCAAACTTGATGTGGAAAAAAAGGACCAGATACCTGAAGAACTATTGAAAAAATCCACGACAAGTTGGTCTATTGCTTCAGTCAGACCAAGTACTTTAGATATAGAGCCAATTGCAGTAAAAGAATTCACAGAAATTCCACATGCTGGTAAATCCTACAATCCCAACAATAAAGCTTGGTCAGAATTGATAAACAAAGAGTATAAAGAGGAAAAGGCAAGAGAAGATGAAAGAATCGCCTTGGAAAAGTACAAAGAAAGAATTAGACATTTAATGGAAACTTTAGATGACAATGAAGAGGAAGAGTCTTCATCAAACGAAGAAGAAGAAGAAGAAGAAGAAGAAGAAAATGAAAATGAAAATGAAAGTACGCAATGTAGTGGATCTGATAAGGAAATAAAACTATCAATAAATAAGCCTGTGAAGAATAAAAAGAAAACAAAATATCAAAGAAACAAGGCAAAGAGACATGAAGAGAAAGTAAAATTGCAACAAGAGTTGAAAGAATTGAGACAACGTGTTAAAGATTTAGAAGAAGTTATCAATTCTGAAGAGACTGAGATACTTTCAGCCATAGAGTCAGATAGCAACAAGGTTAAAAAAAGCAAGAAAAATAAGAAACACAAGTTAGGGACGAAATACTCTGTGATTGATGAAAGATTGGAGATTAAATTTTCTGACGAATTATCTGACTCATTGAGAAAACTGAAACCTGAAGGAAATCTGCTATATGATACTGTGAGAAAACTACAAAGTTCTGGTAAGGTCGAAACAAGAGTGCCCGTTAGGAAAGGTAGAAAGTATAAGCAGAAAATCACTGAAAAGTGGACACATAAGGACTTCAAATAGAGTTTTTTGTTTTACAGTATATGTTTCCATGAAAAGGTTGTCCTTGATACGTGGATTCATCAAGTGAGATATATATATATATGTTCATATTTGTGTTGGCAAGACCAACAACTGTATAGTAGGTAACAAATTGTTTCATTTTCTTTTCGTTCTCTGTCCTTTTCTAGTTTGAGAGGGCATTCCCATGTCGATATCTCTAGATATCAGTTAAACATTCAAAAGTACAAATTCAGTTACGGAAATAATATATGAAATATATTCGCTAAATAAAATCTCTCCCTTTCTAGGGTGTTTTCAAATAATTTCAAGCTTTTCCCGTAGCTTCTTCCTCTCATCTTCCCAATCTTTTACTCTTTCAAGTTTTCTCTCCAATTCCTCAATCTCGTTGTCAATCGACGTGATTGCTTCATCGGTACCAACTGCCTGTAATTGCCATTTGCCATCTCGATTTTCACCGATCTCTAGTAACATTTCATGATATTTGATTAATGTGGGTCTTTGTGATATGGAAATGAAATTGAATCTGTATCGTTTTAAAAGATTGAAGAGATAGTCTTCCATGTCAACACTAATTGCGTTTGTAGCCTCATCTAATACTACGTATAGTGGTTTATGAAACATGATTCTAGCAAAATTTACTCTTTGCTTTTCACCACCACTTAATAAGTCCTTCCAATCGGCAATGGCATCTAGGTAAGTTAAGCCAACGCCTCTTTTTAAAAGATAATCTAGTTTCACTTCGACTAATATCTGTACTAGCTCCTTATCTCTAAATCCTCTATCAAAGAATTCATCCGAGGACATGGGGTATATAATTTGGTCTCTTAAAGTTCCACCTCTACTAAAATATGGTTTCTGAGGAATAAAAAAAATATTATTTTCTGAAGGAATCGACAATAATCCATTTTTGTTATACACTGGCCATATTTCAGCTATAATGCGTTGAATTGAACTTTTACCGCAACCATTTGGCCCTAATATTAACAGGCTGGAGCCAGAACCCTGCAAAAATGGTAACTTTATATCATTTGCCTTCGATAAGTCTTGTATAGAATTGGACTTTGAAGTTATTGGGTCAATATGCAAAGGAATTTGAAATGTAAGCTTGTTAATCAGCTTTATACCTTCGCTCGCCCTTACTGATGGAATGATTACGTCTATATTTTCTAACCGAATACCGTTAAAATTGCGTTGAATAGTACCACGAATAGCATCTTGCGAATTATCCGTGGTGGGTAATAAGTTGGAATTTCTGGAAGCGTCTTCTGTACGTATTGACAGGATTGAAGGAACAGCGCCGTAATTAAAGTTCAGAGAGTGAACCCTGTGTAAGACGGAAAGCAAAGTAAATATCCTATTAGTGTAGCCGGTCAATTGTGAGATGTCCTTTATCGAATGCATCAATCTCGAGCCTGCATCTGCAAGCGACAACATCAACCTTTTGTTGACTATAAATTCCTTCATATTTTTTTCCTCTGAATTGATGCCTGTCGCTAAGGTAGACATAACGATAGGGATTGAGGCAAAAACATAACCCAAACCGGACCATGTATATTTTAAAACATAGTCTTCCAACATATTGTAACCAAACTTGACTTTATCAACCAGCAGCATTTTTTCCATCAGCACATCATACAACTCTTTAACTTTCGTCCTTTCCACTGCTGTTCCTTGGTAAAATGCGATCTCTTCGCTATTATTTATCATGTTTAGATGATAATTGTAGTAATCGCCGTCTGAAGCAGATCTCTCGCTTGCCAATTTACCTAATGGTGGCGTGTATTTCCTCAAGATAAACCCAGTAATGAAATAATTAACAAATATACCTGCTACTCCCACAGTTCCCAAATTATCACGTAAATAAACCGAAAAGAATATTAAATCAATAACTGGCTTTGCAATGTTTGCAAAAACGGAGCATGTCGCATCGCAAAATTTTGCAACATCATTAGTAATGGAGTTGTCGATATTCTTGATTACCGAATTGGACGCCTTTGCATCAAAAATTAATTTGTAAAATGTTAGTCTTTTATCCAAATACATGTCATGGATGTAACGTGTCAAATTTACCCTAAAGTTTAAACTCAACTTCCTTTGAAGTAGCTTAATAGCACTATTAGTATAAGAAGCAGGGACGGCAATTAAAAACCAACACCCTAAGTCCCACAGAAAGCTTCTTCCTCTACCAGCAATTATATTTTTGACTATTTGTCCATCCAGCTTGGCTACAAACAAAGAGAGCCAAGTTCTCATCACCAGGAAAAAAATTTGAGCAGTTAAAAGAAGGGAGTTTTTGTCAAAAACTGTTGGAATTAAAATTTTAGACAAGACGTTCATTTGGTTTAAAAATTTTGAGTAGAATAACTGCGAATTCTTGGCTCTTTCCAGTTCTACATTTTTAAAAAGAAACTTATCGTGTTCATATACATCGTTATCCTTTGGTGGAATAAATATCCTTTTCCTTTTTTTTTTATCTGTAGCATTCATAAATTTGTTGTCATCGGGACTCTGGCGGTCGACTAATTCCACTTCAGGAATATACATTATTCTTGCACCACTGTCTAATTGCATTTGAGATCTTGTTCTTCTTATTAAAGGTCTCCTATTCCTTCTCTTCCATGGAAACTTGTAAAATTTATAACATTTTAGAATAATTTTGAAAGTACTATATGTTACACCAGAAAAAAGTGTGACACCAGATAGGAAAAGCGATACCAATAAAATCTGGGCCCTTCTTCTTAGCTTAGGATGAGCAGCGTTTGATCTAGATATCTGTAGAAGATGCCGTATCAATAACTTGAAATATACTTTAGGTGTGACATCGTTAACGTGTAGCCCAATACAGTGAGTATGTAGATTCAGGAGCAAACTCTTTAGTTTCGCTGGTGCTGCTAATGTTGTTGACATTTCTGTGTTATGCGTTCTAAGACTTCCAGATTGACTGAAACGGGTTTCATTGCTAGTCTCACTTCTTAGAGAAGCATTCTTATATATCTTGACTCTAAAAGGGCTGAAAATAACCGCCGAAATTAAAAATTGGGGTAAAAAAGGGTAACGAAACTTATGCGGTTAAGCCCGATCAACATATAGCTGAATATTGCGTCAAGAATAATTTCTTAATCGGGATTATTTCCGAAGGAAGAAATTCTATTGAAAAAAAAATCTTAACATCAAAACTGCTTATATACATTCCACAGGTTCAAGCGGTCATAAGAGATCTGACTTTTGATAGAAAAGCTAGTTCTTTAAGAAGGCTGAATAGAAGCTAAGCACTATTTTCTTATCAGGAGTATTGCTTTCTAATGAACGTTTATTTCATAAGTGCTAGCTTTGAATGCCTCCAGTGATGAGTTTTGCATCGAGGAATATTGGACGTAAGATAGCAGGAGTGGGAGTTGACATTGTATACTTGCCAAGATTTGCACATATACTAGAGAAATATTCCCCATTCGACCCATGTGGCCGTTCTACCTTGAATAAAATAACACGGAAGTTCATGCATGAAAAGGAAAGATTTCATTTCAGTAATCTTCTCATCGAAGAAAACTGCTTAACTCCACGATTGCATGAATATATAGCGGGAGTTTGGGCTTTGAAGGAATGCTCATTGAAAGCGTTGTGTTGCTGTGTTTCAAAGCATGATCTACCTCCTGCCCAAGTACTGTACGCTGGAATGTTATATAAAACACAAACCGATACAGGTGTACCTCAGTTAGAGTTTGATAAGATGTTTGGAAAAAAGTATCCAAAGTATCAACAGCTCTCGAAAAACTACGATTCTCTCTTTTCCACTCATGAGTTTTTAGTTTCGCTATCCCATGATAAAGATTATTTAATTGCAGTAACAAACTTGGTAGAAAGAGAGTAAAAGTTTTCTTGCAGCCGTATAAATGTGGCCCTATTTTCAACGTCCAAGTTATTTTCTGCGATATTTGAATGACACTTTTAAATGCGTATATAACAGCTCTTAGAGCTCAGAGGAAGCTTTATCGCCGCCTTTTATAGGAACAAGAGTTATGTACAAAAAGCCATCAAAACTTCGCAATTTAGAATACAAATCATACAGGACCATATGCCAAGGAATTTCAATTCCTTGACAAATAACCATGACATCATTACCATTAATTCCCTCCTTTACGTCCAGAATATCGCCTTCAATATCCTTCAACGTAGGATTGACTCCAGTCATACTGATAGTTGGTTGTGATATTCGAAAAGTTCCTGATGTCCTTGAGGTTTGAATGATGAGCGGTATATGTCGCGGTCTTGATGAACTTATCTTGTTAGATATTTCAATGAAATCTTGGAAATTTCTCGTAATAACACTGCCCCAAAATTTTCGAGCTTCGTTGACCGATAAAGACATAATAGCTTTTGAGGAACCATTCAGTATGAAGCAAACTTGTTTCCATTGGTGAAACCAAAACTTTTCCGCTTGCGTTTTGCTAGATGCGATGGGAATGATAGTTGGTGGCAACGAATCGCCCATAACCAAATGAATTCTCAAAAAAGTGAGAACATCCTTTACCTGGTTCTCAAAAGAGGTGGTAAAAGTAGCGCTTTTTCCGGCTAGGCAGTCAAACAAAACACCTACTGGGTAATTCCATGGAATAGGCGTCTTATTATGCTCAAACCAGAAATACTTCTCACTGTCGGTCAATGGGTCAAAAGAAAGAAAGCTTTTAATCTTGTTCCAAATGAAGGGCATATAATTGACTAAATATGTTTCCCTTGGTACCCTTATTCGTAGCACCGCAATTTCTCTTGGACTTCCTTTCATCAAAAATGAAGGATCGATCGATACCAGCACATTAAGCTCACCATTCCAAAGTAATTGTTTAATGTCATTCATACTTACATCATAGGTTTCCTATCTCCGTTCTTCTAGAACCAAAAGAACAAAAATTCATTCGCACTTCTGAGCATGCTACTTCATTATTTAGTGTAAAAAAGGTGATGATAATTTATCTAAAGAGGCGTTATGTTTCTCATCGCGCTACAAAAATTCTGTGCTTAGCTCCGCCTCGCGATGTTATTGCCACAGTTGGATAACCGGACAAAACTTCAATCATTAGAAATAAGTGAGCTTAATCGCGAGTTCATACAGATGCCATTATTTTTTTATAATATAATTATATGTGATAAAAGTCGGGTTTCTTTATAATTTTAAAGCTTTTTTATTATACCGCAATATCCATATGTACATATATAGACAACTTCCTTACAGTATTTTTTGCCGTTTTTACCAGTTACTCTGTTATCCGGTACCTACGCTGTAGGATTCCCCCCATCCTCTACTAGCAATGAAGATACCCTTCGCCGATTATTGTCCGAATCCAAATAGCTACTAGACCAATTACTTCCTTCGCTCAACGAACGTTTAGTTGCCACAGCCTTCACGCTGGGCAAATGATTCTGTTTGTCGATAACGTCATCGGAAAACTGCGGTTTGATAGAAAATTCTCCGTCAGTATGAATTGCATACTCGTCATCTCCTTCTTCATCGCGTTCGTTCAACCCATTTTCTATTAGTCCTTTAGTTTGCAAAACTGGTGTTGGAAGACCCTTTCCCTTGCTATAGATAACATTATGATCTTCCTCTTCTGATGAGCTTACTTCTTGAATAATAGAGTCTGTATTTGAAGAAGTTATTTTGAACAAACCTCTTTTAGACGAACGCCTAGCATTCTTGCCATGGCGGGACGTGGTATACGTCCTTTTGCCAGTCCATGGCCTTTGAGTCCCAAATCTGGGCAAAACAGACTCTTTCAGATTATTATTTTTATTGCGCCTATTATCAGTGGTCACAACTGGTGTAGCTGTAGTGATATCGTAAAAGGAATCTGTTCTTGAACTTCTTTCAGAGGTGCTCGACGCAGTCGATACAATGCTTAAATCCCTCCTGACAAATTTTCTACCGTAGCCATTTGTCATTTTTTCGGATGAAGCTGAATACTGCGAGGTAGTTTCAGAGCCTTTTCGTATATAGCTCGGCTTGATAGTATCTGAAATTTTGAATGACGAATTATTACCATCACTGGAGTACTCTGATATATAAGTGTCATTAGAAATTTGCGATATCTCTGACAATGGCCGATTTCGTATCGGTGGCGGGGAAACTTTTCCATCAAAAGATATAGACCTAGAATTTTCCGCAGATTCGCTATCATAATTACCAGTAGAAGTTTGAGATATTTCACTTGATATGGACGATTTGAAGCGCTTGAGGCGAGGTTCCTCTATTCGGATATGTTCATTTAATAATAGTTCTGGAGCTACTTTTAAGCCTATTTCATTCCCAGAAGTTTTCTTATTTTCTAATGTAGTATTATTAGCAGTCCGTGGCACAATGGCACCGGCAACATTTTCGTTTAACGATCCTATAGACTCCGTCCTTGAAGGATTTGCAACAGTGTCAGTTCTTGATTTCTGAATAGAACCACTGTTTTTTTTGAGAAACGACCCTGAAGATGGGGCTCCTCTATTGCTTGCAATCAAGCTTTCACTAACATTTGTGTGAATACTATTGTTGTTATTGCTGTTAGAGCTTTTTTTTGACTTGAAAAAACTAGAAACTTTTTGTAAGAAATTATTGGACTTGCGAGGAGAACCTGCAATAGAGTGACTATAAGCCCTTTGTGAGGATATTTTAGAGAGAGTAGGATTCAGAACTTTTGCTGAATCTTTAGACTTCTTTCTGCTAACCGGAGTCATCGATGTTACAAAATCTGAGCCTTTATTGAGCATTTTACTCAATGAAGCAGCTCTAGAAAGTTCAAGTGAGGGTTTCAAAACATCTTCGCTAATGCCATTAGTGTCGTTATGCGTAGCACTTTCAATAACTTTTTTGACTGATAAAACGGACCTGCTTCTTTTTGGATATTTGCAATTTTCTTGCTTTTTCCCTTGGGCTAACAACAATAACCATAGACCCGAGAGTGAATCGCACTTTTTTTTCAAAATTGATTGTTTTATTGCTTGCGTATCAACCCCTGATTGTTTAAGACGCTTCAGCAATCGCCTTTCTAATTTACTTTTAAACTGAGTCCCTCCACTGCGCTGTCTGCACAAAATTTTCTGAGTCTGATCTAAAACCACTGAACCGTAAGGCTGTAAAAAAGGGTGGCGTAAAACTTGTGACAACGATGGACGCTCTCCCGGATTTTTAGCCAATAATCGTGAGATCAAATCCCTAGCATCGTCCGGAATAACTTTAGCATCGTATTTCGGTTCTTCATTGACGATTTTCCATTTTGTTTTAGCCTCATCGTCATCATCAAATGGCAAATATCCCGTAATTAATGTGTATAGTATCACTCCCAATGACCATATATCAATCTTGAATCCATCATAAGTCCTTCTTTCTATCAATTCAGGTGCCATATAAACTGTGGTACCGCAAACCGTTTCTAATGTCGTCTTTGTCATACATTCTCTCGTAAAACCAAAATCCGTCAATTTTGCATTTCCATTTTTGTCTAATAAAATATTCTCTAACTTCAAATCTCTATGAAC
>JXWR01005424.1_pt1 | contig 13087 bp, 3 predicted proteins | sample 315541 | NCBI WGS metagenome assembly JXWR01 (sample SAMN03273951, study PRJNA271842) | soil metagenome | isolation source: rice field ambient CO2 | place: India: CRRI Experimental farm Cuttack,Odisha-753006 | collected 2013-12-17
ATGCTGTTGCTGCTGTTGCGGCTGTGGGTTAATGGAGTTGAAATTGAAAGGGTAGTTATTATTGGTATTAATGATGTTGTTGGAATTCGTTGGAATGATATTCAGTTGCGAAGAGCCATACATTAGCTTTGAAAAAATATTTGCATCTGAACCTTTGTTGATAAATGATTTTGAATTATTTTTATTATTAGACTCCACAGCATTGGCAGCATTGGCGACAGCGGTAGTCAGACTACCCAGAAGTCCATTTATGTCGTTCAACTGTTTATGCAAAGTAGATATCAAATCGCTAGAAAAAAATGAGCCACCTTTGTGCAACAGTGCCTCACCAATGCCATCGTTATCAAGTATATTCTCAGTTCTGGAAAAAGCAGACCCAGATGATGCTCTATGACCACTTTTATGAGAAACAATTCTTGTTGTTGAAGGCTTAGTGATTACAGATCTGTAATAATCACGGAAATTATTATCGTTATTATTGTTATTGTTATTATTATCGTTATCGTTATTATTATTATTATTGACAGTTAAATTTTGATCTATTAGTCTAATTCTTTGTTTAGGTAACGGGATGGATTTATGATGAGGGTTAAATTGACTATCTATACTTTTTGCGTCAGAAAAATCTACTTCATTGGTGATGTCTTTGAGGATATTCTTGGTGTTGATTTCAGTAGTAGTGGTTTTCAAAACTGGTTCTTGATAATTATTCTCCTTACTCTTATTGTTATAATTATTATTATTGGTGTTATTATTATTAGTAGTAATAGTAGTAGTATTGTTGTTTTTATTGTTCATATTTTTCGAGTTTGTTTGACCCAATATGTTTGAAAACCCAGCATTAGGATCTAAGGCAAACGTTCTAACCGTATCATCACCAAGATCAGTAGTAGTATCATCTCCCAACTCAGTCATATCAACATCGTTTTCACTATACTGGGTTTGGAGGGTGTTTCTATCACTATCCATATTGACATCATCGACACCGGTGCCATCATCAGTTTCTTCCACCAGATCACTGTTAAGAAGTAGCAAAAGTTTCAATATTTTTTCGAACTTTTTAATGTTTCTGTAATGCTGCTCATTGCTTTGTAGAATCTCTTTACCATTTTCGGGACCAGAAACATCATCATTATGTGAGTTGGCTACCTCCAATGCCACCAATTCCGCCAAATGAGTCAATTCTTTGTCTTCATTCCATTGAGTTGCTGCTCCGGCTATTCCAGCTGCAGCTTGTGAGTGATACGAAGAGTCGTAGAACGATAAGCTGATATAGTTAGGCTCGCGATTAACCACGGAACCATTGTCATGTTCCTCCTCTTCCGTGATTTCTGCTGCCTGCCCCCCATGGCCCTGTTCATCGGCTTCAATATTTTCAATGGTGAAGTTCTTGAGAAGCAAAGCAATCTCATTATATACAGGCATGCATCCGTCACATACAAAAATTCTAAATTTGCAATCTTCTTGAATCAAGGATGATAAATCATAAAGTGGCTTTTCACAAACCATACAATACTTCAACGAACCGTTAATATTACTAATTTTATTACTGTTGTTGTCATGTGAAGAATGCAATGATTCAAGTAACGAAGCTGATCTTTTGTGTCTGTACACCGATTCTTGCAAATCTGCAGAACTAGTGTTTGGTGAACTTGTAGCGAATGCTGAAGTGGAGTTACGCATATTATAGCCCGAAAAACCTCCAGCAGCAGCTGCTGCTGCTCCAGTCATCGATTCTGCTTTTTGGTGCTCGACAAAAGAATGTGTTGAACTTTTGCAATCAGCCACTAGAGCCGCGTTGGCACTTGAAAAATTTGCTTTATTGTCATAGTTATTGGATGATGAATTATGGGTCGTTGTGGAACTAGCTATATTTGACGACGAGAAGGACATTGAGTTTTGTAATGATGGTATAGAGTGGGTGTTTCTTTGACTGCTATTTTCCGATCCTTTGGAAACAAGAAGCTTCAATGTTTCCACTGATGAAATTGATTCTTGGTTAGCTTTATGGCCATCATCAGCTTTCATATGCGTGCTATTAAAATCATTTTGTTTCACGCTTTGTTCATTGAAAGAGTCCAGCACTGAGAGATCAGTTGATGAACTAGCTGAACGAGCAGAAAACTTATTGGATGAGACATTGGAATCTGTTCTATTGTTGGTACTAGTGCTAGGTCTTTTTAACCCGGAGAAAAGAAAGTCTGATGATTGAAATTGCGATAACCCATAAGAATCCGAGTTTTCAGCATTTTGAGGATTATTTTGTGCGGTTTGATCTAGCAAGTTAATAGCGTTGTTCAAATATACTAAGCTTCTCTTGTTGCGAATTGAGTTTTTGAATGCTTGTTTTTTTTTATAAACGTCATCGGATGATAATATTGGAGCAAATGACTTCACTGATTTAATTGAATTATAAGTAATTTTCCGCAAGTTGTCATTACAATCAATGTTTCGGTTATTCAAATATTCTTGCGATAAGTTTCCTTTTGATCTTTTCTTCAAAATTCTCTCTTGTTGTGGTTCTTCTTCTTCTTCTTCTTCATTAATTACCTCTTGGCTAACATCTGAGAAGCTTGCGTCGCTTTCAGTGTTAACAGAACTGTTCCTCAAATTGAGAATAGATTTTCTTAAGTTAACAACGCTCATTCTCTTTTTGGAAATTTGTGCAGTCGGGATATAATCTTCAATCAAAACAATCGGATCATTTCTGGAAACCACAATTTTAGGATCATTTCGCTCTACCGGCTTTTTGTTGTCAGCATCATTATTATTACTTCTAGCATTATCAGTTGCCACATTGGAAGAATGCGTGAGTAAGCTATTACTAAGAGTAGTTATCAACTTACTCAAACTTTGACTTTGCTCATTAACTTTACTCATCGTTGAAGAAAAAGCAGTACTATTTTGCTGTTGACGAGTTGGGCTAGAAGATTCAAATGAAATATCAATATTTGATGAATCATTCAAGATTTGATCCATATTGGAAATTGAACTGGAAGGTGGCGGAGCCAATGGAAACGATGTCAATTTGCTGTTATCTATCAAATCCAACTTTGAAGGTCTATCAACCAATAAAGCAGCATTACCAGTAGCAGCATTAGGTGGATCATTTGAATTTCTTGTCTTTTTACCTCTATGCTTTCTATATTTTTTGTTTTTTAAATACAGTCTTTCTTCAGATGACATTGGGTTTAATTCTATAGTGTTCCATTGCATTGTTGTAGGGGTACTAGTGGTAGAAGAATAAGCAGAGGCACCATTTGAAACATTTTGGCTTTTCACTTGAGCATCATTGATATCACTAGCTGTAGCTGAAAGAAAACTTAAATCATTACCAGCCACTACAGGCTGATTATAAGCATAATTTTGCAACTCACTCGTAAAAGGTGATGACATTGTCAAATCAAGCTTGTTTTTTTTTCCGTCAGCTGAAAGCATTTGATAGTGGCGCTGTTGGTTTTGATCTTTATGTTGCTGATTTTCCTTTGATCCAGCGGAAGCGCTATTGATTGCCGCTGATGCCATTTGGCTGTTCATAAGCTTATTTTCATCATTATCGCTACCGTTATCATTGCCATGTTGCTGCTGAATGTACGTGTCCCAATTGTTATTCACAATGTGCATAGTTAACACAAATAATTCTAATTATAAAGAATTAGATGACAGGCTGAGCGAATTAACGGAAGGCCTATTTGGGAATGATGAATATTGGGAGTTGTACTAGCAACACCAATAGCAGATACAAAGCGGTGGAGAGCAGCAGAAAATGTGATGGTGTTGATGAAGGCAGTGGAAAAGCTCAGCAGGACGATGCCAAAGGTAATCATGAATGAATGGGCAAGTTAACAGGTGACTCAATAAAACTGAAATATCACACACACTTTTTCTTCCTCTTCTTTTCTAAATCTTCTCTTGTCTCTTATATCTGATAAGCAGTGTCTGCAAGTATACTCTACTATATACCCTGATCCCCTCTCTACAGTAGTAACACAAGCTAGACAGGAAAATTACAATTTCTCTGTCCTCCAGCAGCATTTAGCGCCATTAACCGCTTCCTCAACTCCATTTAAGCTTTTTTCTGTTGGGCAAAAGGACGCGTAGTGATGCAATGTTAAGTTATAATATGTGGTCAGCAGTAATCAAATGCGCTTATGTGTAATATGGCTTCCTTTTACGTATAACTCATGTGAACACCGCGTTGAAAAACAATAACAACAACATTAAAGAAAACAAAAACAAAAACAATAATAAACAACAGAAACGGTAATTACAGAAATAGATTAAAAACAGTAAACAAAGGGAACTGTCAGACGGCAAAAGTTCAAGATCAAGTAAAGGCTTTACTATTGGGACAATTTGTATATAACTTCTTTTTCTCAAGCAGTAATCATAAAACATTATATTTTAACAGACAGGGGTCAGTGCCATATATATAGCAAAAAAAAAAAAAAAAAAAGGTACATGTATATTTGTTTAAAGGTTGACAAATACTACCTCGTTTGCTACTTGTTTAATCCTTTGATCTACAAAAGAATTTGAGAAAATTTGAGTCTTTTCGACTTCTCACTAATGTTTTTTACTTTTTCTGTATTCTCTTTTTATCCATGTCTCATTTTCTTCGGCTGAATTAACATTTAAGATTTAATTATGTTAACAAAATCCTAACAGGGCTCTTAAGTCTTCCTCAAAGTCAACTATTACGATAAATTGGTAAACGATTAAATAGTAGTTAGAGCTTAAATAAAAACATAAAAACCAGGAAAAATGGACAAGATTAACATTATAAGGAGGTAAATAAAGGTGAAAAGTAAAAAAAAAGTGAGTGCGTGTAAGTTTGTACATTAACATAAACCAAAAATTCTAGTCATTATCCATTTCTGATGGTCTTAACAAACATAAATCAAAAATTCTAGTCATCATCCATTTCTGATGGCTTCAACAAACCACCCACCTTCATTGCTTTTTCCTTTTGAAGTCTTTGAGTTTCTATCAATTCATTTTCTTTATCTTCCAAAAACAAATAATCCGTAGCATCACCACCATATTCTTTAATTTGCACCAAGAAATCTCTTAACGTTCCCTTGAATTTATTCAAATCATTGTGTTGCTTGAACAAAGCAATAATAAAGTTTGACACTTGTTCTTGCTGCAACTGAGGGAACGCGTTTATCAACATGTTAGCTGTGAACTCCTTCAAATATATTGAGTTTGAAGTACCAGCAGGAGCCTCATTTTCCTTGTACAATGGTACTTTTATCTTATCGGCTTCCACCAATTCAATCAATTTGGCCAAGAGTTGTGACTGTAATCTGAAACCAGCTTTATGGTCGCTATCAGTTATGACGTAAAAAGTGTCCGATAATATGGAGAAGTAGAAATTTTGGTAAAAAGCAGTGGTAAATGGAGTTTCCCCCAACTGTTCAACATTTCTAAGCAACTCAATTGCTAATGTTAAACCAGAACTTTCCACCTCTCTATTATTGTGTTTGAATGCCCACAAAATTGCATCAATCAATTGCTTGAAAGCATCACCAGACAAATTTAACAAAGCACTAAACGATTTTAAATCAATGACTTGCAATAATTTGTAAAATTCAACACGATGTTCTGGGTAATTAGTAAAATCTTTATTAATCATATCCAAGGTGCATTCAAACACATGCTGCAAAATCAATATAACCCCATCGCCAATCAAATTACCCACTTTGTTAACCACAGTTGTCATACAATTCAACACTTCAGCATCTCTAGCATCAGGAACATTAGATCTATAATCGTCAAGAACAGCACTTAATAATGGTTCCACCAAGTCTTTCACAACCTCTTCCAAATTATCAGCACTCGATATGTAAGTCTCAACAAGATGCAAAATTTCCTTTTTGATGGTTCTTAGCCCACGCACCTTTGGTGTCTTGGTAGCAATGATACCTTCAGCAGCAACTGTATTGGAGATCAAACTACTGGTTGCTCTATACAAGGATAACATATCAATATAGATTAATCCTAACTGAGAATAAAACCCTTGGCCCAAAGATTTGCAAACCGCTAAATTCGTCTTGATAATGTTAGCAATAATTTTGACCGTTTCTGAGTTAGACAAAAGTTCTGGATCGCTATTTGCTTGTTCAATAATAGCGCCCCAAGCAATATTTGGCAAATGCATCAAATCATGTAGAAGTCTATCTCTAGTGGTTTTGGCTGGTTGTGCGCTTATTATGATACCACAAGCTTCATAGAAAGTATGAAGTTGCTGGGGTTGAAGATCTTCAGTGATCATTTGAATAGTTCTGATGATTTCGTCAATGAACGGCTCTGTTTCACCAGCTTGAGTTAGAACAAAGTGTCTCTTACATTTGTTGGTGATTTTAATAAATGTGTCACAAGCCATATCTTGCACACCTTCATGGGTTTCGTGCATGAATTCAAATAATTTATTAACCACTGTCTTCAAGAATTTCCAGTGAGCTTTCAAGAATCTAGGATATTGACCAACAATGTACATGATATTGGAGGCAACAACGGCTTTATTATCCTTACCTCTCTTCATATCCGTTAAAGCCAACAAGTCTTTGATAACAGTGACTAAAAATCTTTTTTCCATTTCTTCAGTCATAGTACCCGAGATTGAACCAATAGCCCAACACAAAGTGTTGATATTGTGCCACGACCATTCAGAACCATCAATTTGTTTGGCTAATTTATCGCTCATTATTTGTTCAGTATCTATAACATCCAAGTGAGTCAAGTACACCAATAATTCTCTCATTGACTTGTATAAAGTAATGGTATCACTTTCCTTGACAAATTCTCTGACAATTTCACCTTCATCGTTTTCAACAACAAGAACTTCTTCAGGTCTGACCATGGATTCAATAACCACAAGTCTTAATTTAGAGAGGATATCAGAATATATATGTTTTCTTAGCGGAAATTTTTCCAACAATTGAGGATTTGGGGCACCAGCAGAAGCATTGAAAGTGTGACCATATCCCAATTGCAAAAGAGGACTCAATTCTGTTTGTGGTAATTTTTGCACTTCCAAAAATAAACCAGAGACCAATTTATTCCAGTAATCTAGACAAATTTTGAATAATTCTCTTTCTTCAATTCTGGATAATTCAACCAAATATTCATTAGCAGTAAGCAACACTGCTTTGTAAGCATCATTTTTTTCCAAATAATTGTAGTGAGTAGCCAAAAAGGTACTTAAATACATTGCCAAATCCTGCAAGAAAGCTTGGTCATAAGAACCAGCACTTTGATAAGATGCTCTCAAATCTGAACCCAATGGAACCATAGTACTAATTTGCTCCAAAGAACTCTTGAACATTTGGAAGAATTTTTCATCGTATTCTTCTTGGTACAATGAAGAAACTTCAGTAAGACACTTGATAGTGACGGCTCTAGTAGACTCCAGTTGCAAAAATTTCAAACTAAGCAATTCCAATAAATTAGTTTCAAAAATGTACCCTAAAGGAATCCAGTGCAAGTATCTCAACAAGCATTCTAAAGTAGCAGCAAGCAATGATGGTTTAGAGGCTTTATCTAAAACTTCATAGCACAACTTGAAAATCTCTTGGAATTCATTAGACAATGTCAATTTCAAATTTTTGGTTTTGGCTTGGGTCATTTGTTCACTAGAATAGTCAAAAATTTCTTCTGATAACAACTTTAAAATAATCATGTTATTTTCACACACATTAAAACCAGCTCTAGATGAAGCCACTAACTCGGGGATAAAGTTTGGCCAGTTTGCAGGCCAGTCTTTTTTCAAAATCTGAACCAAAGTCAAGTCACATTTGTTGATCAAAGATTTCTGAGTAGAGAATTGAGCATCATCATCACAAAGGGCAATGATCATATTCACAATAAAATTTCTAATTCCCAATCTCTGTTCATCAGGCAAAAGCTTCCAACGGGACTGGATCAACTTATCCAAGATGGATAAGGCAATGTACTTGGTCTGTGGATCTTTAGAAGATTCCAAAACTTGGCCGGCTCTTTGCCATGAGTCCGGATGCTCCTGGAACGCAGTGAGCACTTCTTGGGCCTTTTGCCTATCTGTGCCCGATCCCTTATAAAAGACATTGACGACCTGATCTAGAAGACCAACGTCAAAGTCCTTGGAAAAATCAAGAATTGACTCCATTTGTGATATTGTCGTTGAATGAGCAGTGAGCTGCGCGCTGTCCAGCTTAAATTAATTAATGAGTTATTACTGTTGGTGTTGGGAAGGAATGTGAGAATAATTAATAAGGGGTAGAATATGGCAATGGGGATCGATTGAAAGAAACACAACAAAGCTAGCTGACTGGCGATGGGCGCTCCTGGTTAGTTGGATGGTTGTGTTTTGTTTTCCGTGTGAACTCAGATCCTTTTTTATTGTTTTTTGTTTTTTGTTGATGGAAAGACAGAATTTTCTCTTGCCTTCCTGGGGTTGCCCGGCCCACTAAATGTTGTCCTGGACTACACGGAACCAGCCAATGGCAACCGCCACCAGATCTACTGGATGATGGTGATAGTTATTTAATTATGATGATTATGATACTATGATACTATAATACTATGATGCTGTAATGAAGAGTATGGAGAGAGATATATAATGTACATAGTTAAGTTATGTTTGTTGTTTTTTTGGCTAGTTTCTTCCTAATCCAGGAAGACCGCCGCGCTCATCACCACGACTCCCGCTGAGACCAGGCAACGAGAACCCACCGTCGTAGTTGCTGTTGCTGTTGCTGTTGTTATTGTTATTATTGTTGTTGTTGTAGTTGTTGTTATAGTTGTTATTATTGCTATTATTATTGCCACGTCCGAACAGTCTCCCTCCATTCTCATCATGTCTATCTCTGTTACCGTTACCACCACTAGCAGCAGTAGCAGCAGCAGCAACAGCAGCAGCATCCTGCGGCGAATCTGCTGCCTTCACCGCATTGACATTATTATTGATAGCATAGTGCCATGCCCCGATCTTGATGTTGGTGTAAAGTTCATCATTGAATGCACCAGGGTCATTTGGTCTGGAACGACACCAGAATCTTGCTGATCTATCTGCACCTGCTGAACAAAGCAAATGCCCCAATGGATGATATTCAAGACAATTGATCCCCTTCTCATGAGCATAGGGAATAGAATGGCATGGCTCAATTGATGGTGCTTGGTAAAATGATTTATTAGTGCCTTGATTGACAGTGTTTCTGTTACCATTTCCCATGCCCATACCCATTCCCATGTTATTATTGTCAATGTTGATACCATTGTTATTAATGCCAGCAGCTGCATCTCCAAATGACAAGTCATGTAAGCTAGCATCAAACTGGTGTGAGTCTATAAGGTAATGATTCATTGAACCATCGTAGCCTCCAGTAGATACCATGGACGAGTGCACTGGGTTCCATGCCACACAGGACAAATCAGCTTCGTGACTTCTAATAATGAGTAAGTCCTTCATTGCTCGCAAATCAAAAATTCGACATGACCTATCCTTGGAAACGCTAGCTATAAGCCTTTGAGTACCATTGGGCTGAAATTTGGTCTTGGTAACATTATGCTTGAACCCCAAAATGGTATTGATACAAGTGCTTGCCCGCGGATCCCATAGCTTGAGCAAATTGTCTTTGGATCCACTAACAATCAATCCCAAACTAGGATGCCAATCACAACATTTAACATCCCAATTGTGGCCTTTCAATGATCTTTCTTCTTCGCCGGTATTAAAATTCCATATCTTCAAGTACCGGTCATCTGAGCAACTAACAAATCTTGAATCATTTGGCGAGAAAGCCAAATCCCGCACAGCATCCACATGAGCATTGACGATATTAACATTATTGAAGTTTGGCTGCCAGAACTTAATCACACCTTCTTGATCTCCAGAAATCAACCAATCGTCATTATGTGAGTAACATAACGAATGAATCGCAGAATCATGAGCCTGCATAATTGTTTCGAAATTGAAGGTCATTCCGTTCCATAACGTGAATTCCCCAGCATAATTGGCACTAATAAGTCTTCTCCCCTCAGGAGTCCATCTAATGGTGTTGATTGCATGCCTTGCCTTATTGGCACTCAAATGGACAAACTTGGTCTGCACATCAACAATAGGGAATTCGTCCCTGTAGGCAGCCGGTGGCATCAAATCAGCCAAATATGAGGCCTCCGGCCTCACTTTGCCAAGATACTGTTTCCTTATACCCCTTGTACGCTGTAATACCCATCTTCCAACAGTATTTCCGTGATCCACTGTTCTTCTGTGTGCGGTTTTACGCTGTTGGGACGCTAGCTGCTGCTCCAAGTTTTGCTGGTAAAAAGACTTGTCGTTGTCATCGTTGTTTCTAAATCGCTTATTGGGATACATATTAATAATTGATTTATTGTTTTACTGAATTTCTTGTTTGGTAAATTATTGTTTCTTTGATAGAGACAGTTGCGCTGTCATAGATACAGAGCTAACGAAAGAAGGCTCTCATCGAAATATTACCATCACCAACAAACATCATCATTATCAATATCAATATCGGCTAGAAAAAATGGTTTGGGGGTGAGACAGTAGGGTGATGTTATTGACCCTTCCCACTGGCACCTTCTTGGAAAAAAAAGAGTGTGTGAGCATCTAATGTATACGCTTCAGGACACTGTGGAAACGGTGATGATAATGATTGTCGTAATACAATGATTAATGGTATGACATCTACCAATACGCTATCATTCAACTTAGTCTCTCATTATCTATTAGCAAACTTTCTTACCTTCTTTAATTTTTAATCCACTAAAGAACATGACCAACCTACCGCTGACATTGACAGACTACCTCGATGATGAAAGTGACCCACTCAAACAACAACATACAAAGCTCGACTTCGCCATGAAGCGACACACTAAGTATTTTCAAATGTGCTTGAATGTGCTACCGTCGCGGCTACAAAGTGAAGACTCCAATAAATTGGCCCTTATTTACTTTTGTCTCAATGCGTTAGATATGCTTCATAGCGTTGATAGTGTGGTGAATAAGTCTGGAGATCGCAAACCGGATATCTTGCAGTGGATCTACTCTCACTACAATGGCGATGGGTTCAGAGGTTCTTTGACTCATTTATTGGAAAGTTCTAATGGTACTGTCGCTAATAAGGATACCGAACAGCCCGCTACTGAAAATTATACAAATAGAAAGAACGACGATAATAACGGCAGCTACGATCCTGCCAATTTAGCGGCAACATATTTTGCCCTTTGCATACTCTCCATATTGAAAGACACCCAACTCCCACAAAAGCTTGATCGTCTTAGTATAATGAACTACGTAAAACGATGCCAGCTCCCCAATGGTTCCTTCACTTCAATTTTAGATATCTATGGCAATCCCTATGGTGAGCATGATTTACGGCTCTGTTTGGTGGCTGCGTCTATCAGAAAACTTCTCCAATTTGATAATGATACAATAACCGATGACGAGAGAAAGGAAAACGATATTGATGTAGATAAGTTGGAAGAACATATTTTGAGTTGCTTGGCTTATAGTGGTGGGTTTGGTGGAAGACCACATCTTGAAGTGCACGCTGGCTATACTTTCTGTGGATTAGCAGCGCTAAAGCTTATCAACAGGTTGCCGTTAAAACAAAAAACCAGACACAACAAAAGTATTAATAGCCCCTCAAACAATAACAACAGTAACAATAATAACCTTAACAGTACGGATCCCGATTTTAGCAAAACTATCGGCTGGCTCGCTAGGCGCCAACTCTGGTTTAACGAATATAATCGGAGTGAGTTTGAAACCAATGAATTCTTCGACATTGTGGACTTGGGAGGCATGAATGGTCGTGAAAACAAATACGCTGACACATGTTATGCATTTTGGGTCGCTGGTTCCCTTGATTTGTTGGGACATCTGCAAATCATCCACTTGCCAGCTTTAGAACACTATATGCTTTCAGGGACCCAAAACTTGCTTGTTGGCGGGTTTAGTAAAGTTCATGAAGAGATGCCAGACCCATATCATTCCAGCTTGGGCATAACTGCTTTGAAACTTGCTGGAAGTCAGTATTTAGAGGGTGTGAAGGAGGTTGATGTTGAGTTGGTGTTGACTAAGGAGTCCAAGGAGTTTATATTAGGATTGGACTGGAATAGTAGTGGGAACGTTTTACAGTGAAATTGCACTCACTTTTGTATCTACATTTTCTACAATTATCTAATATTTTACCATCACATCATATAATGCATCACGTATATGCAGCATTTATAGATATACGCTTCCAGATTGTTATTTACTGCTTGCTTATTTGCTGTTACACTTTTTTTTTTACATGTGTTTTATTTTTCCGCTAACCGTTTATGTTCAAATGATTGCTCATTCATGCAGCTAGTATAATAAATAGGGTCCTTTTTTAAAAAATTGTTATCAAAGTAATATATAGATCAAATCAACGAGACTTTTATAAGATATGAGTTAATTTAAAAGCAGTTTTATTTTATCACAACACAATGAAACGGTATGGCATTTAGCAGCATTTATTAATTGATGTCTTTCTCAAAGCAAAGAGCAGTTCCAGCATCAGAATTCTTAATAAAACTTATAAAGTGTGAACTTCCTTGTCTTCTTCAATAGAAACGACCTCAGGGAACTGGCTGACACTAGCAGTATGGAAAGCTGGCAACTTGACAGAAAAGGCCTTGATGATTTCAAATTCATTAGTGATCTCACCACCTAAGTTTTTAACTTCATCTTTGATACTATAGATTTGTTAGTTCAAAGCAATCTAGAAATTCGATTAACATCAGTGCAAATTGTTATCATTCGTGCACACACATACACACCCATACAGCGCAAAACCGCAACTGCTGCTGCTCAATGCCTGTCTGCAGGGTGTGCGTCAACTTTCAAGATAGCGGAACGAATACATACACTTTGAATCTGTCATCGGTAGTTTCGTTCTTAACAGAAATCTAAAATCCGAGTGAAGGACCTTGTTAGTATTGGGAAACGCATAAAATATTATCAATTGCACTTCGTATCACCGTGTAAGTACAACTAGCAAGCGGCAAGCGCCATCGACATCATGAAACAGGGGGGCAAGCAACATACAATGTA
>JXWR01000001.1_pt1 | contig 13084 bp, 8 predicted proteins | sample 315541 | NCBI WGS metagenome assembly JXWR01 (sample SAMN03273951, study PRJNA271842) | soil metagenome | isolation source: rice field ambient CO2 | place: India: CRRI Experimental farm Cuttack,Odisha-753006 | collected 2013-12-17
AAAAAAAAACCAAAATAATAAATCAGATATAGCTAAGGGTACAAAATAATACAGTTATAGGGAATCTTGTGGGAAAAAAAAAATGCGACAAGTAAAAAAGGACAACAAAAACGAGGAAACATGGCACAATAGAACTGTGGCACAATAGAACTGAAATAAACTCAGTAATGATAGAAAAATAAATTAGAACAAAAACTTATAAAAACTGTCAGAACATGTTTAGGTTAACGCCCAAAAAGGAAGTTGAGGAACCCATTAGCAGTATTGTTAACAGCGACTGCTGGTCCAACCGAAAGAATCAGATTGCTAACGTTTTTGAAGTTTGCAGAATCACTAACATTCCACATTCTATTAGTAAAGTTGTAGTCTGCATTTGTGCCATTGAAGAAACCGGAAGTGGAGTTGAATACGGGATAAGAATATGCTGGTTCTGTATTAGTAGATGAAGATCCCGAAGTCAAAGAGCCGCTGTATGTAGGTGTGAGAGTAGGAAAAACGGTTCTAAATGGAGTAGAAGACAATATTTCATTGCCGTTATCATCAAGATATGGTTTTTCGCTTGAGATAGCGGATAACGAGTCTGAATTTTCATTTCCAACGTCTGAGGCCAAGGAGGACGATTCTGATTTTGCAACACTTGCACTTTGTAAAGATGCAGCACTCTCTGCACTGGTGGTGATAGCCGCATTACCAATTGAGTAACTTTGAGATCCAAAGCTTTCAAGGCTATCAGAAGCACTAGAGCTATCAGAAGCACTGGAGCTATCAGAAGCACTGGAGCTATGAGAAGCACTGGAGCTATCAGAAGCACTGGAGCTATGAGAAGCACTGGAGCTATGAGAAGCACTAGAGCTATGAGAAGCACTGGAGCTATGAGAAGCACTGGAGCTATGAGAAGCACTGGAGCTATCAGAAGCACTGGAGCTATGAGAAGCACTGGATATATCAGAAACAGAAATTAATTCATCTGAAGAAGAGGACTCAGAACTTTCAAAACTAGTCGATGTCTGTTTTACCAATTGATTGGAACTACTCGTCTTGCTCAATCCTGTAGTAGTCTCTGAAATAACAACCGTAGTTGCCTTTTCTGAAGAAGCAAAGCTCGAACTTACAGAGAAGCCTGTAGCAGTATCACTCGTTGCTGAGGTGACAGTGGCATACCCCTGACTTTGACCCTTGGCGCTACTCAAAGAAACTGTAGAACCATACTCGGTATTCGACGTTAAAGAGGAGTCAGATAACAAAAGAGAAGATTCATCAGTAGATTGATAGCCTGAGTTTGAAGAAAAAGGTACTAAAGAGCTAATCAGTGAAACAGTTGATTGGCCTCGAGTTTCCCTTGAGTTTGACACTATTGTATTAGCAGTGGAGCTTTCATTGAAAGACAAGGAACTAGAACTTGACACAAACACTGATGAAATTAGAACACTGGAACCAGATCTTTCTGTGAGAGTATCGGCCACTGAAGAGGTAACAACACTGCTAACCTCCGATTTAACCCTACTAGTTAACAGGCTAGAAACATCTGAACTGCTCAAAGAGGATGACCCAGTTTTCAGAACATCCAAAGGTTGACCACTAGTGCTAGAAACAGTCACTGAAGTACTACTTAGTTCTAGAGATCTAGAGGAATCATATGCAGTAGTGCTATGATGCATCGAGGAACTATTCTCAGCAAAGGACATAGTACTATTCAAGTATCCAGAGGTAGCTGGAATGTAGGTAGTACCGTTAGAAACAATGCTGGTTGGAGCAACTGTAGTGTTGAAGTATCCACTCGTGGCACTGACATTGTAGCTGGCTCCAGATGTAACGTTACTCGAGACACTATGGCCAGAGGAAACACTGCTGTTGTAGCCAGAAATGTAAGTTGGATCAGCAGTAAAGATGCTAGAGTTAGACACAATAGCAGCAGTACTGTTCAAGTATCCAGAGGTAGCTGGAATGTAGGTAGTACCGTTAGAAACAATGCTGGTTGGAGCAACCGTAGTGTTGAAGTATCCGCTGGTGGCGGTGATATTGACAGTTGTCAATGATGTACCGTTGGTATTGGTGGGTTTGCTGCTTGTTTCGTTCGAGTAATAATTGTATATTTCGCTTGTGTGATTCTGAGAGACAATGCTACTGTTCAGTACTAGGGTAGTAGTAGGTAATGTAACGCTTATGCTGGAGTTCTGTAAGCCATTTGGAGCGAGAGTAGTTTTATTCAAACGAGCCGTATTATTAGTTATATTGGTACCATTTGGGCTGTAATAAGGAGATGTGACAGTTATATTTGTATATGCCGATGAATTAATTGTACTATTGAAGCCACCGGTAGCGCCATTTGACACCAATGTGGTTATATTGTTGTGCTCTAGTCTTGTGTTCGAAGCAGGATCAGAAGCCAAAGTAGTGTTCAAATAGATGGATTGGCCAATAGTGCTATTTGAATATTTGTTTTTGGAAACTCCTGAGGTAATGTTCGCATAAGTCGACAGTGTAGACGGTGCTGCCGTTTCAGTGATATTATAGTAGCTTTGTGAAGCAGAAGCAGAAATATTGTAAGTTCCTGAAGTAACATTAGAAGTTAATGTAACTGAACTGGAAACATTATAGCTCGAAATATTTTTAGTGGTAGGTGCCACACTTGTTGCAGTTGAGTTCTCATATCCAGTTTGGCTGGTGGTACTATTAAAGTATTCGTCGCTATCAGTTAAGTAGGTACTATTTCGTATCACAAATGCAGATGAGGAGTTAGCTACCGCAGTGCCGATTGTCAACCCAGAAGTCAAAGACAAAGTAACGTTATGATAGTCTGCAGATGATTTTGTAGCGGTGTCAACAGAGGTAGACTGGTTGTAATTTGAATACGCTGTGGATGAGGTATGATTAACAGAACTGGATTGTGCAGAAGTATAATTAGTGATAGTTGCATTATCTTTTGATGGTGGTCCGATAGTAGTACTGTTTGCCAATGCGGTTGGAGTCATGATAGTAGTGGCGTTTGAATAGTTGATAGAAGTACTTTGAGCTTCACCAGTAGTTGCATTGGTTAGAGCTGATGATGTGTCACTAAGGTACGCTGTAGTTGATGCTTCATCTGACTTTGAAGAGACGTTTATGGCGGCAGTGCTTTCGTATATGGTTGAGTTCAAGTATCCTGAAGTAGCACTAACATAATCTTGAACTTGGGTTGTAGTATTATTTGTAAAAGTTTGGTTAAATACCTGTGTAGAAGCCGCAACTGTATGTTGCAGAGGGGCTGTTGATGTCGAGTTCAAAATAGTTGCTGACGATGTCATATTGTATTCTTTCGAGGTTGAAGCTGCGTTAATAGAAGTCACGGAACTTCCATTAAAATAAGTTCCAATAATTGAACTACTAGCGTTCAAAGCAGCCGTTGTGTTGTATCTTGTAGTGTACCCTGGGGAAACTGGTGAAGCACCAGAATACGTGCTGTTCGAATTTGGGGGCGCAGTAAGAGTTATTCTGGAATCTAAAGGATAACTGCTAGTTAGATTGTTACCTGCAAAAGTTGACGATGATCCATTGTATCCAACAATACCAGAATCATCTGAATTAATGATAATGGAGTACTGAGAGCTGGAAGAGCCATCTATTGAAGTGCTGTTAGTAATATTATATTGACCTGATGATACAGTGGAAGCCGCAGTGGTTAAATTAGCAAAATTAGTGATAGTATCATTACTAATAGTATCATTACTGAAGCTAGTTACTGCTTCTGTTGTCTTTGCCGAAGAAAATGATGATACAACAGGCAGTGTATTGTTGGCAAAATCAGATGAACCCTCTGCTGTGGTAGTACTGTTATAGATCAGAGTGGTGCTATTAAATCCCTGGTCAGACTCCGTTTTACCAGCAATATCAGAACTAGCAGATGCAGTTAAGACAGTTGTCAAATCATCATCAGCCGCATTACCTCCCCCCAAAGTAGTCGTGGTAGAACTAGCATTGGCACTTAAGAACTCATCAGCTTGTGATACCGTTGAATTACTAGAGGAAAACGATGCTGAGTTTGCAGTGACAATGCTGGAGGAATTAGAAACACTTGTGTTTTCAACGCTATTCAAATTGGCCTCTGCAGTAGTATTAGAAATTGAAACTGAAAAAGATGATAATGATGATTCTGAAGATGAAGCAGATGAGGAATTATTCACACTATTGGTAATTGATGCTGATGCTGTGATTAAAGTATTGTTTAGCAGATCAGACCTGGCAACCGAAGAAGCTGCAGCAGTGGTGACAATATTAGAAGCAGTGGTGGAATTTGCAATAATAGTAGCCAGATAAAGGCTTGTTGAAGGAGCAAAGGTCACAGTGCTTCCTCTGTTTTGCGAGAATGAACTATTAGCACCAATAGTACCCACAACAACATTGCTACTGATAGCTGCAGAAGAGGAAATAACGGTGGATCCAGAGCCTGATCCAGAATTTGAAGAACTGATGGGAACACATTGATAATAGTTCTCGTTAACCGAACTACAATAAGCTCCACTGACACATTGGCACCGGTATAACCTGCACCACCACATTGGTAGTTCACTGGTAATGAACCATTATAGATGGATGAAGTGGTGTTGGTGTATTCTGCAGCAAGGGCAGTTTGGCACGCGAGCCAAAACGAAAGGATAATTAATTTTAGTGGTTTTCTCATTTGATGTTAATACCTTATTCTCTATGTGATGATAAAGGTATATATGGATTTAAGTTATTGAATCTAGAGAGCTGAAGGTTGCTGAAGCAATTGCCTCAGTTGATTTCAAAGATTCTGTTTCTAGTTTAACTCTTGATTCTGATAATAGATAACGATGAGAAATTCTCGAGGAACAAAAATTGCGGAGATGAAAGAAGGAAAAGAATTTTTCTTTTTTTGCCCATTTTCTTTGGTAGCGTCTCGCCAATAATTTGTCAGATTTGCTCATTCGGTCATAGCTGGCATAAATCGTTTTTGCTTTTCATCTGCTTTTTGCTTTCTATTGTTGTTTACTTTTTAAAGCGATTTTTGTGCACAGACATGTTGACAAGACCAGCTGCATGTACACGGAAAAACTGTTAGTTTTTTTCATGAAATAGGCGTTGTGCACCAATACGCAGACGGATTTTTGGCAGATGTGGAGCCATTTGCGAGGCGCTTGGTCCAAAGAGGAAACCTAGTACAGCAAGAATAAATCTTAATTAACGTGAGGGGGCTTAATTTTTTTGGGCAACTTTCAAGATATAGTATTTGATTTCCTAAGAGACCGTCTTGTATTGAACTCTTTTCCTCAGTTTTCTTTTTTTTTTTTTACTGTTTTTTCCTTTTCTTCGCGTTGAACATCATGGACTGTGAATTTGTAACTTCGAAGGCTGGTTGAGTATACAGCCGCAAATTAAAAAAGCATTGTTACGTGAAGTCGCGTCAAGCATCGCAATGATAGACTGTGTAGAGTTGACATGCAATCTATTGTGTGAACGGGATTGAGATGAGCACATCAAAAACAACTGAAAAAAAAAAAGAAAAAAGACCAAAAAACTGTACCATATATAATACCGTGTCGATTTCAGGTCATCCCACTCAACCAATTACTAACATTCAAGTTGCTTTAAAATAGCATCATTCAAATTCTTCAAAGAATAAGCCGGTCCCAATCCATAACATTTCTCGGTCCCTTCCAATGAGCTCATCAACTTGATAACATCAATATCACAATCATGATTCAATTCTTCGAATTGAGAAACGTAATCCCATACTGCTGCAGTACTTAACAACTTGCTTGACTTATCCGTGGGATCGGCGTAGATTAGTTTGGAGGAAGCGGAGGTGGCATTGTGTTGTTGAGCTATTTGGGCAGCGTTTTGTGAAGTAGCGATTGTGTTGGATGCGGTTGGGATGGCTCTGAATGGGTCAGAGTAGGATGGAACTGCTGGGACAGTTTGGTTTTCTTCGGCACATGGAAAAGTGTAGGTTGAGTTGTTATTGACCAGACTATTTTGATTACTGGTGCTACTATTGTGATTGTTGTTGGTATTAATATCGTTGCTTGGGGAACTGTGATTTGGATGACTAAATTTCTGAAACTGGCTTATATTGCTGCTACTAATTTGGCCATTTTGCTGCTGCTGAAAATTGGTTTTAGTATCATCGTTTAGATGCTGCTGCTGCTGCTGCTGCTGCTGGGAGACTGCTGATTCTTGCAAATTCTTATTTTTCAAGAGCATCTGATTCTCGGTAGAAATAATAAGATTCTTCATCTTTAGTTTTTCCAATTCTTTTAAAACGTTTCGCTTTTCTTGTTCACTTTCTTCTAATTTTTTTTGCAATTCTTTCAACTTTTGCTCTTTCCGTTCACGGAATGCTCGTTGAGCTGCGCGATTTTGTGATTTTCTTTTATCGACAATAGTCTTCCCACTATCAGCGCTGCTGTTATTACCACCTGTAGAACTTTTGTCAATGATTGCTGCTGACACGTTTTGTCTGCTGCTATTATTATTGGTACTATTATCAGTAGCATTGGTGTTATGGCGAGCAGAAATTAAAATACTATCGTATCCAAGCTCCTGTTTGATCGAACTAATCTCGGACTGCGTTTGATAAATATTGCTGTTTAGCTGATTCAAAGTATTGGCATTTGCTGCATTATTGCTTAATGGAGAATTTGATAGCTGCTCAGATGCAACATTGCTGCTGCTGCTGCCGGTGGTTTGTGAGTTTGGGAAAAAAGGATCATTTAGCAGCATAACATTACTGGTATTGTTGTTATCGACATTACTGTTATTATTGACATTGCCACCATTGTTACTGATGTTGTTTGGGAAGGCCATATCGTCAATAGCATTATTATGGACAAAAGATTGTAAATTGGCAGCGCTTAGTTCTGAAGTATTGAGATTACTGTTTTCTGACATATAACTGTCCCAGAAACCGGCGCCTGGCTGGTCTAAATTCATATATGAGCTCATTTTTGTGACAGGAGAATAAAAAAAAAGTAAATAAAAAGTTTTAAGCTCTTATTACTGCTTTGAGTGTTGATGAACTGTATTCTGATGAGTTTGAAACACGCGAATGTCTTCATGTATCTAAGGATCAAATGTTGACCTTGGTGATATTTAATAATTTTAGAATGTTGGTGATGGGCAAAGACGACTGAAAGTGGTGATTTCCATATTTACCCGGCCTTTCAGTGGATGGTGCAGGCGCCACACAGCGACTTTCCAACATGCGCTTTTTACAAAAACTTACCTAGACTTGCAAAAACATCAAGCAAAACTTACATCAAAAAGAAAAAGATGATATATCAATTAATGAAAAAATAAATGGTAGTAATACGAGAAATAGATAAAGACAATTAATCTAATGAGACAAGACAAAAAGAAGACAAAACAAGAAACAAGAAACTATAGAATGAAAAGGATACAAAGAGAAGAAATTAAACAAAACACTAAATGGCCCGAAAAGATGAAGGTGAAGGAAAACAATAGCAAGTGAGAACAAAAAATAGGGAAAAAATAGCACAAAATTCAAGCTTGTTCAAATCAACATCAAACCTAAAACTGCCAAAATTGAGGTAAGCGAAAAGCTTCTCAAATGTCTGCTCACTGCGCCATCCTGGAAAGTTAAAGTTTGACCTCTGCTTTCAGTGACACTAGCAGATTGAGAGCCAGAAGCATCGCTGTTGCTGGTTTTGGTAACATAAAGGGTGGATTTGCCGTTGCTGTTAGAACTTAATGTGATTAAAGCAGCACCAGATTGTAATGAAGTTGAGTCGGTATCAGAGTCAGTTTGGGTATCAGAGTCAGTATCAGTGTTAGCGACACCAGTTGGAAGTTCAGAGCCAGTTAGCGTAGAAATAGTTCTTATTCCGTTGTCTGAATCAGTTTGCCCGAGATAGGTGGAAGTGAAGGTGGATTGGCATTTTTTGTCAGCACAGGAGACAAGAGTTATTCTTTCTGTAGAAACAGTAGAAACAATCATGCTTGTTTCGACTGAAGTGACACAAGAAGTGGTACGTTGAGCTTGGGTAAAAGTCGTTATGATGACGACAGTATTGTCACCTTTGGAAGTGTAGGTCGATGTCACAGGCACCGAAGTGGTATAGGTCACGATGGATTGACTGTAGCCGGTGGAGTAATAAGTGCTAACCGAGCCTTGGATAGTGGTAACGATATCGCCATCTGCCTTCGTTGAGGTTTTGGTTGAGTAAACCGTAGTTTCCAACTCTTCGGTGTTGAGGGCACTGTCATTGTCACTATCAGTGATTGGAGAGTCGGTGCTGGAAGCAAGATCTGAGCCAGCGGTAGCGGTCACTTGGAGAGTGGTTACTGCACCAAGGGCGGCATTTATAGAAGCAAGCAACAAAATAACAGATGGAAACTTCATTATTGAGGAGCGATAATGGGATCTTTTTCTTTTCAAAATTTGAACTTTTATATTTTTCTTTCCTCGGGCAGTGGCTTTCGAGACCTATACCAGGGCTGGTGGCTATCAAGAAGATTGTGGTATTGGAGAAGCGAAGGTGGGCTTGGAGTACGATATTGGACTTTGCAATTGAACCAAAAGCACAAAAGCAGAACTTGACGAAACTGGATATAGGAAGACAGCAAAAACAGAATCTCAAAAATACTAGAGAGCAAAAAGGAAAGCAGCAAAAAACAATAAAAAAAAACAAAAAAAACAGAGGGCTGTCTATTTCTATATATAGTGGAGAGGTCTCCAGCCCGTTTAATCTGCGGCTTGTGTACCGCTACGGCGGGTCGTGTGCCGGCCGCTGTCTTCGGGGGCCCGTCTACGTAGAACCACGCGGGTGTCTGTGGTGTTCAGGTGTGCTAGGGTGTAGCAGTGCTGAGACTCCATGTCTGGGCCAGGAATACACGTAATAAGAGTGTTAAGTCTGTTTCATGCTGTCCGTCTGGCCAGTACACGGTGGGCAGTGGGCGGTGCGTGCGTAGCACAGTGCGCAGCACAGTTCTTGGTAGCCTGCCACCCTCCGTTCCAATTATAGGACTCGCGATGCCTCCAGTCTCAATTGCTCAATTGAGTATCGCAACAGAGATTAAAATGCAGAAAAGCGTCACGAGATCCCGAGGAAAATCAAAAATCAAAAATCAAAATATTTTTCAGGCCGCGCGCTCGTAACCAGTGACTCAGTAGTAACAAAATCAGTTTAACCAAATCCACAGCACCATGTTCTACCGCTGGGGTGGTCAATAGCTGAAGGTCCTGGTCTTGTCAAAGCAGTACATATAAATCCATCAAACCAATACATAGCAAACTCTTTGTCATGCCTAGAAACTTCCTTGTCAAGGTCCCAGCTTCCTCTGCCAACATCGGCCCAGGTTTCGATGTGCTTGGGATTGGTCTCAACTTGTATCTCGAGTTGGCTGTTTCCATTGATCCTGCCAATGCTAAAGACAGTAACCAGGACAAATTCAACTGCAAAATCACTTATGAAGGTGAAGGCGAAGAAGATGTGCCTCTTGATTCTGACTCAAACTTGGTCACCCGAACCGCTTTGTATGTTTTGAGATGCCATGAGATTAGAGAGTTTCCAATCGGCACCCATGTTCATGTGAAAAATCCTATTCCTCTTGGTAGAGGTCTTGGGTCTTCTGGAGCTGCTGTTGTCGCTGGTGTCTTGTTGGCTAATGGCGTGGCTAATTTGAAATTGTCCAAGAGCAGAATGTTGGATTTCTGCTTGATGATTGAGCGTCATCCAGACAACATCACCGCTGCCATGATGGGCGGGTTTGTTGGTTCTTACTTGAGAGAGTTGAGTGCTTCTGAACTCGAAAGAAAAGAAATCCCATTGGCTGAGGTTCTTCCTCAGCCAGCTGGCGGCTACGACACTGGTTTGACTCCTCCAATTCCACCGTTTAAGATTGGCCACCACATCAAGTACGACTGGTGCAAACAAATCAAATGTATTGCCATCATTCCAGACTTTGAGGTGTCCACTGCTAAATCCAGAGATGTTTTACCACTTGCCTATACTAGACAAGATTTGGTTTTCAACTTGCAAAGACTTGCAGTTCTCACAACCGCTTTGACTAAATCTCCTCCAGATGCTGAACTCATTTACGCTGCTATGCAAGACAAGGTTCATCAACCATACAGAAAGACTTTGATCCCAGGGCTTTCTGAGATTTTGTCTTCTATTACTCCAAACACCTACCCTGGTTTACTTGGAATTTGCTTATCTGGTGCTGGCCCAACTATCCTTGCATTAGCCACTGAAAGATTCGACGAAATCGCTGAAGCTATTTTACACATCTTCGCAAAGGAAAATATCACTTGTAGATGGAAATTGTTGGAACCAGCTTACGATGGTGCTGTTATCGAAGAGCAGTAGACATTTCCTTGTATATTTTTTTTTTCTCTTCCTAATCTAATTTTATGATCCATTCTATGACTACTAATGTTTTTGTCTTCTTTTTTCTCTCTCTTTTTCATTACCTAAAACAACAAACTCACATCATCATTTCTCGATAGACTTCCCTCAACTTTGTAGCATGGTAGCACACCACAATAGCCAGAACTCCGCTACTCTAAGCTTAGGACAAAAAACAAATACATTAGCAGCTCCGCTGGCACATCCACACACCGCGCTGCATCTCAGAGTAATCCCAGAAAACAGAAAAACAAAACCGCCAATTCAGCCAGATAATGCAGAGACAGCCCAATCCAACCCAACCCAACCCCAGTTGTTGCGACGCTTTGGCTTATACCACTTCTGTGTTCTGTTCTTTGTCCCTGATATCAAACTACAGCATCAATTCCTGAGAATCAATAATCATCAATAATCATGGGCTATCCTGCTTATCTTGTGTATTCTGCTGCTGCAGTAGTCGGTGGTTGTAAGTATATTGTGGTTTCACTTGCAAGCTAGCTGCTGTTGGCTGTTATCATGATGTGTCTGCGATGACGACAATAATTATGATTATAATAACGGTGACAATGCTAATGGCAGAGCATCCAATTCTTGTTACAACCTGAATTTAAGGAACTAAGTCTAACATCTCAATATAGATCTTTTATTCACTGGTAACGGTGAAACATTCAACTTTGGTGAATTTCTTGAAACTACCTCTCCTTACCTATGGGCAAACTTGGGGATTATTGCCTGTATAGGCTTCAGTGTCATTGGTGCTGCATGGGGCATTTTCATCACTGGTTCTTCCATTATTGGCGCTGGTGTGAAAGCTCCAAGAATTACCACTAAAAACTTGATCTCTATTATTTTTTGTGAAGTTGTGGCAATTTACGGTCTCATCATGGCAATCGTGTATACTGCAAAACTCACTAATGCCTCAGCAGAATCGCTATACAGCAAAGATAACTTATATACTGGGTTCTCATTATTTTGGGGTGGTATAACTGTTGGGTTGAGTAATTTGCTTTGTGGTATATGTGTTGGGATCACAGGGTCCAATGCCGCTGTTGCTGACGCCGCTGACAGTTCATTATTTGTCAAAATATTGGTGATTGAAATTTTTGGATCTGTATTGGGTTTGTTTGGTTTGATTGTTGGTTTATTGATGGGCGGTAAAGCTAATGAGTTTAGCTAGACTGTTCTTTTCAATTCTACAAACAAAAAAAATAAAAAACCAAAAAAATAAAAAAATGAAAAAGTATCGAAATACATCTACTGCATCTTCAGTCTCAATGGATTCTTCACCAAACTATCAGAACAAACAAAAAAGTTCCGTTCATTGAATACCAATGGTCAAAATTACCGATATCAAAACACATACATTTATTTAGTGCCATTGACACATTGGCACAAGCTTAGCATCAGTCGAACCGAAACGTTTCACATGAGTCTTTTCAATGACCATTATGTTTAGAGAGACATAATGGTCACGATAACACACATCAAAACCTCTATTCTCCTATCAATCTCTTTTTGCCTTTTCTTTTTTATTACCGGTTATTTTGTTTTTATTTCTTTTCTTTATTTTTTTTATTTTGTTTCACAGTATCTACGATTAATCAACTTTACAGCTTCAAGAAGTTATTTCAAAAGTTACAAATTGCATGCGTAGGTAAAAGTCCAGTAGGTAGATGGGTGGCGCAAAATTATTTAACACAACAATATTGGTACCAGGCCACATGAAATAAAAGCACAGCAACAGTAAAAAAAAGAGCGGGAAAAGGAAACAAACAATATATTATAACAGTATATAATTCACAAAAATATCTCTACTCCGTAAGACCATCACCAAACTACCCTCCACCATCGTTTCTTAAATAAAAAACACAAATCTTAACGTCAATGATAGGAAACACTGTTCCAACCGCCTCAATATACACGCAAATAATGCAAACTTGAATTTCTAGCTAAATTTTTTGTTTTTTTGTTATTTTGTTTGTTTGTTTGTTTAACTGTACTTTCAAGAATTATTTTTTTTTTGTTTTTTGTTTTTTCATTCAATTTGATCTGATATTCATTTACTCACTATCGTACTCATCCTCGGCCGCATTCGAAGCACTTGGATTGAATTCTCTATCCTCATCATCTTCATTTTGTCCCGTCCCATATTTAGAAGCATCATCTTTGGTTTCATTAAGATCTTCACAAACATCCACCCAATCAGAATACACATCCACTGGTGCGCTAAGAACACTGATGGTTGTTTGAAACGTTTGCCCGCAAACTTTACATTTCAATGACCCAATTAGCGCTTTTTTGTCTAACGTGCAGATTACTGATTTTTCATGATTGCAAAAAAGACAACTGAAAGTCGCTTCTAATTTTGGCTTTAAGTACTTGGTTGGTTTTCTGGCTGACTTTTTTCTACCCTTTAAATTGACATGTTAGTATTTTTTGAAATCTCACTGCGGTACATCCCAAAGTACGTAAGAATCATCAAAAAAAAATCTTACCATTTCAGTACTCTAGCTAGCGTCTTTGGCCCAATTCTTTCCAAAGTTGACTACTTCATCGAGTCGCCGCTGCTGCTCTTCTTGTTCTGTTTTTATGTTTTCGTAGCTTTGCAGCCATCGTTAGTATCAATTTTGGGGTCACCCGGTAAATATCTCTTATGCGATATTACGCATGCGAATGTGAGATGGATGTGACGAACGATAAAAAAAAAATTTTTTTTA
>JXWR01004856.1_pt1 | contig 13081 bp, 10 predicted proteins | sample 315541 | NCBI WGS metagenome assembly JXWR01 (sample SAMN03273951, study PRJNA271842) | soil metagenome | isolation source: rice field ambient CO2 | place: India: CRRI Experimental farm Cuttack,Odisha-753006 | collected 2013-12-17
AAACATCATCTTCAATTGTTTGTTCAATACCAAATGAATCTTGCAAATCCTCTTTACTAAGTTTGACATCCACATTTACAGTGATATCAGACAAGCTTTTGTCCACAACTACAGTAGCGCTACCTTTCTGTTCCAGAAGATATCAGTGTTCATGTTGTACAAATATCCCTAGTACTTACCATAAGATTCAATTGCGTGCCATTTCCATGTTGTTTGTGTTTGATACTTAATTTCTGATATTCCTCAGGTTTAAATGAAAAAAAAAAAACACTGTTCTACCAAAGCAAAAAATCTTAGCTTGAAGAGACATTGAATTATCTTGTGATTTACAGTAGCAGCAACGAGAATCGGCGATTCTGCAACCTCAGTCTTCCTGTTTCAGTGACAGCTAGGATGATCAAAGCTATAATAGAGCTTTTCGCAACTTGCGACGGTATAGCACTTGCAGATGCATCATGTTTCCCCGGGGCCCACATGAGGCTTCCCGTGGCCCGCATCGCATGCATCAACAAATTGCAGCCACAACAGCCACAAGCGATGCTCATCGCACGACAACATCGCCCCTATTCCGTATAGCTACACAGCAACAATAAGATGCTTGCCTTGAAACTATTACGACGGTAAATACTAGTATATCGATCTGTCATGGTCTTAATGAATCGGCCGAGTAGGGAAGGTCTACTATGCGAATGCGAAAATATTTGTGGTGATGGCACCTCTCGTTTACAGATATATTACAGTACTTAATATAGGCCAAGCCATCAGCGACATAAGATAACAAAAGATGCAGTCCAAGATTAGGAATGGAAAATACTGTTATTTTGTCATTAAAAATCGAATATGAAGAAAAAAAGAATAAAGGGAAAAAAGAATCAACTAATAAACAAAGACCAGCAGCACTGTAACTCTGGTGACAATGTGGAAAAAAAAATAGACATAAAAAAGGAAAAAAGTAGTGAATGAATAGCTAGGTAATGGTTACTTAATTGATTAAAATGGTGTTGGATATGATTTATTACTTGTATTTTGGATACAATTTCTTGAAAGTAAAACCGTCCAACACAACAAACCCGGTCAACACTGCAGCGTAAACGTACAAAACGTCATCAGGAATTCTCTTGATTCTGAAACGTTCCTGATAAGCGTAAACACCACCAGCAAGCAATCCGGTGGTGATAAGAGCTTGGGTGGCAACCACTGGGTTCTTGAATTCTTCTTTAGCAGTGTAACCGGCGCTGCCTACTTTTTCAGCAGCAACATTGGAGTAGTAACCCACAGCATTGCCCACGTATTTGACAAATCTAACAATAGCGTTTTCCGCATTATCCAATTTTTGCTCAATGTCTTCCCTGTCAATACTGTCCAATTTTTTCTTGGACTTGTCCTTGAAGTTGTCCAACTTGGTGGTAATTTTTTCTTTGGTTTCTTGGATTTGTGGGTCGATTTCTTGTTTGTCGGCGTCAATGGTTTCACCCAAAGATCCTTTTTTGGCGGCTTTATCAGCGTAACTGTAATACATTAGTTAGTAAATAGAAAAATCAAGTAGATAGAAAGAGAGAAATAGTAATCAATTGTCTTCCATGGAAGATAGACCACAAGGGAGTACATACGACATGGTGAATGAGTATTTGTGAATTAGAAATAGATAAGGGATGAAACGAGGAGTAGAATAAACTGACAGTGCAATTCTAGAATATGAAAATCAGAGAATGTAAAACTTATTGAATACAAGTTAGATTGACATTCGTGAGTCGAGAAGAAGAAAGAAGAGATAATTGAAGAGAAGACGGGAGAAGGGTAGGGGAGCGCCTATATAAAAAGGTCAGCGAAGATGGCGGTAGCAATGATTGAGTTGCTCACACTATGAGTGGCCAGTCTTGCCCTGTAAGCGCAACTGCGCTTGCCACTGCGCAGAAACGCAACCTGTCATCGCTATGCACTTGTAAGCAACAGCCGGCATTTGGAGGTTGAGTGACGTTTATTTATGCGCATGGTGCAGTAGTTTGCATTACGGTCACATGGTCAAAAAACAACACACAAAATCAGCTGACTAGAGACAATCTCTTTTCAAATAACATTTTTAGCCCTACATTGAGACACATGACTTCTATAGGGGCTGTGACAGTAACAAAGAAGTCAGCTGATAGTTTTTCAAGTTTCTTTTCTTCTCTCCTCCTCTCGGAGCTGTACCTTTTTCCCTTGGCCTGTATTGGATGGAAAAATCCAAAAGTGAAATCTTTGATAATCCACCATGTTAAAATATTTAAAAAAACACTATCCAAAACACGTCGATTGAAGGCACCAACCCGCACTTCCGTGAATTAATTCCGACGTTATTACAATCATAAACAATCAAAATGTCTGAACAACCAGCTCAACAACCAGCTCAACAACAAAGAAGAGGTGGCTTCAAAGGTAGAAGAGGTCCAAGAAGAGGTGGCAGAGACCAAGGTGAAAAAGGATGGGTTCCAGTCACCAAGTTAGGTAGATTGGTGAAGGCCGGTAAAATCACCACTTTGGAAGAAATTTACTTGCACTCTTTGCCAGTCAAGGAATACCAAATTGTTGACACCATCTTGCCAGGTTTGAAGGACCAATTGATGAAGATCAAGTCTGTTCAAAAACAAACCAGAGCTGGTCAAAGAACCAGAATGAAGGCTGTTGTCATCATTGGTGATGAAAACGGTCACGTTGGTTTGGGTGTTAAGACTGCTAAGGAAGTTGCTACTGCCATCAGAGCTGCTATCATCATCGCTAAGTTGTCTATCATTCCAGTCAGAAGAGGTTACTGGGGTTCCAACTTGGGTGAACCTCACTCTCTTGCTGCTAAGACCAGCGGTAAGTGTGGTTCTGTCACCGTCAGATTGATCCCAGCTCCAAGAGGTTCTGGTTTGGTTGCTTCTATTGCCGTCAAGAGATTGTTGGAATTGGCCGGTATCCAAGATGCTTACACTTCCTCTGCTGGTTCTACCAGAACTACCGAAAACACCTTGAAGGCTGCTTTCGCTGCTATTGGTAACACCTACGGTTTCTTGACTCCAAACTTGTGGAAAGAAAACGCTTTGACTGCTTCTCCATTTGACGAGTATGCTGACTACTTGACCGCTGCTAAATAAGCGTGGTACTAGTTTTGTTGCATTTAGTGCTGGTTAATTTCTAAGTATAAAATAAATGGATGTATGTTATACAATCTAATTTCAAATGTAGTATGTTTTGGGTTGCTCTCAAGAGTAGTGGTCATTCACCATATATAGTGCCAACAACTACAGTGTAAGTTATGATCATGAAGGTTTATTTAGTAAAGAACCACCAACTACGCGATTTGAATATTTGTTAGTAAGTAATGCACCGTTATTATCATCAAACAGAGGATGCCAGATGTGTTCATCCTCGGAGCATCTTGTAGCCTTTGCATATATATGGGAAGTTTTCTCCGTTGGCATTGTTATTATGCATGTCCTTATGAGGTTAAAGAGTCAACCTGATATACCAGCATCTGTGTTTATTTTTCTTTAAAAAAGATTGATTTGAAATTACCGGACTGGGAAATTTTTGCCCAAAGAGAAACTTTAATATGTCAAACTTCATTTCTAGGAAAAAAAGGGTTTTACGTTTTTTTGGTTAAAACAGTGCGAGTTGACTGGCGTCGTTGTAAAATTCATAGCCCTCTCCTTTCTATTTTCTTAAGTGTATATTTATATACAGTAGACTCGAAGATATTCCTTCTCGGGCAACAGCATGTTCTTATTTTATGTAGTGCGTTTAGCAGTATGTGGTTATTAGCAAGACTTCTTTTTTTCGTGCACAGGCATGTGGCTGGTATGTGAAATGTGGTTGCACAATGTGGCTGGAGAAAGCATCATCCATAGCAAGCATCGCGGATGCTCAGTTCTAGCATCGCTTCTGGTGGTTTTTGTTTTGTTTCTACTTGACTTGCAACTGTCAGAGTATTGTAGCAAAAGTCATTCAAATATTACTTTACCAAATTTATAACAACAAAAACAAATTATCATGTTTGTCCAATTCAGTGTCCTCGGTGCTTTATCTCGCTGCTCCACAAGTTCAGTGGTCCGTTGCTTCGGAGCAAACGCAGCAGCATCATCAAAGCGCTTGCTTTCATCTTCATCATCAAGAAACACAACCAGCATCTTTAGAAACTTCCCACAACTCAACAACAGAATAAGATCAACAAACTTGAAAGCCCCATCAGCAGCAGCGGATGCAATTGCTGCGCCATTGAAGTCTGCTAATGGCAATGCTAATGCCGGTGGCCATGGATTCTCATCGAAGATGGGGTTGTTGTTTGGCGCCACTTTGACAACTGGGCTTTACATGGCCACCGCTCCAGTTATCAAAAACGATAGCCCATTAATTGGAGGATCCAGATCTCCACCAATTGGCGTTTACCATGGCAAACCATTCTCACCGGAACGTAATTTACCTCCACAACCAGCAAAACGTCGTTTAAGCTACGAGGATTTGACTTACGGATCGATTTTTGGTCTTGCTTTGGGTATTGTTATTGGTAAGTTGTCCTCGGTGTTGGCGTTAATCTCGTTTGGTACCTTCTTATCGTTAGAATTTCTAGAAAACCGCGGCATTATTCACATTCCTTGGAATGGGATTGTCAAATTCGGGACACAAAGAGTAAACTTGAAGAGCTTGGTGTTCGATAATTCCAGTTTCAAAATAGCTTTCATTTTAAGTTTTTTCATTGCTGCCTACAATGTTTAATATGCTAAATGATCTAAATACGATTACACAATCAGTTTTAACAGAAGAATCTAGTATATAAGCTTAAAATTTAATTAATACTTAAAGTGAACTTTCTAATAATAAAATTCTTCCAAAGAAGAGAAAGAACAACAAAAAAAGAGAATATAATTAAAAACCTATATACGTAAAACTTTCCTTCTTGTCTCAGTTTAGTCTTGCTAAACAATTAAGAAAAGCTGTAAACAAAGTCTAGTAATACGGCTTACTTCAAGCAGTAGTCTACAATGTCATAAACTAATGCTCAACTCAGATACGGTAGCAGTATTGACAACAGTGCAACTTTTAATACACAAGCACATACCGTTTTATGTTAACAATACAATAAAACGAATTATAATATTGGCATCCTCTATACCAAATTTCACCAATTTATCTCTTCAAGATAGTAACCACATCCTCGTCCTGCAAAACGTGCGACAAACCCACATATTGAGGCTGGTGTTTGACACTGGCCCCAAATACTACCGCGGTCTTGAATTCTTCCACTAAAGACTTGTGAATACTGTGACAGAAATCTTCCACCGTGGCTTTATCCGATCTCAACACCACTGGTTCGGTAAAATCTGGAAGCCTGCCCTTTGGTTTGGTGTAAACTCTCACCAAGTTCAATCTGTCCCACATCATCTCGAGCAAATCATCCAAGTTCCAACCCTTTCCAGAAGATATTGGAACCGCATTTGGAATCTTGTACATCAAATTCAACTCCTCAACTGAAAAAGAATCGATTTTGTTCAATACGTAGACTGCAGGAATGTATTTTCTGTTCTTGGCTTCAATACAGTCAATCAAATCGTCTACTGTAGCGTCGCATCTAAACTGAATATCGGCACTGTTCAATCTGTACTCAGACATGACTGCTCTAATTTCATCTTTTGTCAATCTCGTCAATGGAACGGTATTGGTAATGTTAATACCACCTCTTTCCTTCTTTTTTAAAACAATGTCTGGTGGAGATTTGTTGATTCTGATCCCGAACCCCTCTAATTCATATTCGATTGTCTGTTTGTGCTTCAATGGCTTATTAACATCCAAAACAATGAACAACATGTTACAGGTACGTGTCACAGCAATGACTTGTTTACCACGACCACGACCATCTTTAGCACCTTCAATAATACCTGGCAAATCCAACATCTGGATCTTGGCACCTTTATAACGAATAGTACCCGGCACCGTAGTCAACGTAGTGAACTCATAAGCAGCTGCTTCAGATTGTGTGCCAGTAAGCTTCGAAAGTAAAGTAGATTTACCAACAGATGGGAACCCAACGAACCCCACAGTGGCTATACCAGTTTTGGCCACATCAAAACCAGCGCCGGCACCACCGCCGCCGCCTGTAGGCGTGAGGAGTTCTCTTTTAAGCTTTGCAAGTTTCGCCTTAAGCTGACCCAAATGAAACTCAGTGTTTTTGTTCTTTTGGGTTCTTGCCATCTCTTCCTCGATGGACTTAATTTTATCTGCTGTAGTCGACATGATTTACTGTGTTGTTCGTGTCTCCCTGTTGATTGCTAATTGGTTGGTGTTAAGTATCGTCTCTCCTTCTTTTCTGACTGAAATAGTTGTGATATGAAAGCTATGCTAATCTTCCTGCTTGATTTTCAAATTGATAATAAAGTGATAAAATTTTTAATATAAGCAGCAAGTGATAGACAACAAGGAAGGCTCAGGTAAATTTAGGAGAGATGTTGAATTCTGACGATTCGAGATTAGAAAGGCTGAAAGTCGGAGTAAATTTTTTTTTATTTCTTTGATGCAAAGAAAAGAAAAGAATAAAACAAAGAAAAAAAATTACGTAATTCGGCAGCCGTTAATATTTTATGCGCACTACGGTACACTACATATCAAGCATCACAACATCAACTGCCAGATTTAAAATCCTGCATTATGGTATACTTCTATCAGGCTTGCCAGATGCTGTGCGCTATACCTTGGCTTGTAAATAAAAGTAAAGAAAAGTTTGAATATAAGAAAATCTAGTAACGTGTATTCTATTTTACCTGGGAGAAATAAGGCAAAAATGTCTAATAATTGTGGAACAGAATTATAATATAACAAAAGATTAAGAAATTGAAATTTGAATTGAAGCCAAACAAACAAAAAGAAAAAAAAAAAAAAATAAATAGGTACTTTTGATATGAAAAGCAAAGAAGGGGTAATGGAAGTGGAAGGCTAAAGTCACCTTAAAATGAACATAAAGCATTAAACTTAGATGAGCTTGTGAAGACTTCCACCATTTAATCAAATTAAGAAAAAAATAAAACTCATGAAAAACAAAAAGAAAACTATGAAAACAGAGTATTCAGATATCAATTCTAAAACCACCCGTGCCCAGATTCTGGACTTGAAATGGTTGGAATGATACTTTCCACTTCTTCCATAGTCTCATCCATCTCATCAACTGTAAAAATTCCGTTGTCCTCATAGCCAAAAGTCAGTTCAGCATAATCAGAAAACATAGGCCCTGGTCCCGAAATTGCAGAATTCAATGATTGATATGACATTCTTCTATCCAACCTTGGATCTCTATACACTGGATTTACTAAAACTTCCGGTTCAATTTCAACCTCAGGAGATACAACACCACGTTCAGAAATTGGTAAGATAATCTCTCCATCCTTTGCAGTGGCGAAATTGACATTACCTTTCTTTTGTTTGTAGATGCGGAATCCTACCAATAGCACAGTAATGTAGACGGCAGCGGAGATACCAGAAGATGTACCAACAACACGCAATTTAGAGTTAGCATCTTTGTCGTTTGGTTGCACAGAGTCGAAAGATCCAGAGGATGCTGCACTCAATCCATTAGAACCACTATCACTGCTTTGCTGGTCACCCGATGAGGATGATCCTGAAGAGCCGCTACTGCCTAATGACGACAGACCTGAACCAGTGTCTAAACCAATCAAAGGGATTTTTGAATCAACCAACAGAGCCAATGAATTTGCAGTTGGATCAGTGTTAAAGTAGAATTTAGAGTAACTTGTCTGGATAGATTGATTCAATGCGCTGACATAGTCTTTAGGAAAATAAACCTCAGCAACAGTGACAATGTAATCTAGTGAGGTGGACTGAAATGGAACAAGCTGCTTTACTGCAACCCCATCTGCATTATTGTCAAAAATATAGGACAAAGTCTTTGGCAAATATTGGAAGATCTGAGCAGAGGCGACAGAATGGCTGGCCACAAATGGGTAATTTAACCCTTTTTTGAAACCAATAGTAATCACAGTGTAGTTTTGTTGAGGGTTGCTCTCCGTTGCAGGGGCAATCACGTTAGGTAATTGAGGAGCCTTAGAACTCAGTTGGGCTGCCCCACTGCTGGTACTGCTAGCAGAAAAGGAAGACTCATCACTCAAGGTCAGAGAAGCAAATGCCGTTTGTAGAGTGCTTGGGAGCCAGTTACTAATTGTTGAGGAAGTTGGCGTTGATGATGAAGATGAAGCACCTTTAGAAGCTGTATTTTCAATAAAAGAAGCACCAGAAGCAGAAGAACTAGATAAAGGCCAGGCGAGAGTGCTAGCAGGATTGCTTTCCGAATTTGGTACAAACACAGAGCTGAATGTGGAAGTTTTTGAAGCAGAAATCAGATCATAGAGAGCACTGGTAGTGGCACCCGTGGCGGTGGCCTTATATTCAGCATCTGAACTTGTTGCGGAATAACTGGTAGCAGACCACAAATGATTTTCAGATTCAGAAGAAGGTCTGGTGGTGGTTTCCGAGGAAAATTCACTCCATTTTAGAGCTTCTGAAGAGGTTCCAGCAATATCACTAATCAGAGTCTCAGCAGAAGAGACAGAAGCATCAATAGGAGCAGCAGCTGAAGTAGCGGAAACTGAAGTCACTTTGCTCCATTCCAAGGAAGCGCTGCTGGAAGTGGCACTAGTCGCCTTTAAATTAGAATGACTTTCTTGTGCTTCGCTTGTGGAGGTAACTTCTGACCATTCAGAAACAGAAGTGCCATCAGCATTCGAAGTAGCGGCCGAAGTAGCTGCTATAACCGCAGAACTGTCAGATGAAAATTGGCTCCATTTGGAAGCTGAAGTACTTTGCGGAGCAGCAGCGGAAAGAGTGCTGTATGGGATAGAATCATCCGATGTAGATACTTCTGGTGCGATACTCGAAGTAAACTGTGACCATTCAGAAGCTACTGAGTTTTTAACATTGTCGAAGCTACTAAAAACACTTCCAATGGTTTTAGAATCAGTGAATTGTTCACTGGTACCAATGCTACTCCAAGGAAAGCCGTCGTAGTTTACGCTTGACGTACTTGCGGTATGATGAAATTGACTTGTGAGCAGAGAAATTGGTACATATTCAATGGAGCCAGCATTAACAACTTGACTTGTAAATTGTGAGTGTACACTATGAGGGTCACTAGTGAACTGCTGATAGTCACTGTGAATATCGTCTGTTAGCTGATACCATCCACTTTTGCCGTTGCTGCTAATCTGGGTATTTGCGAGGTCACTGGTAGTTGACGGAAACCAACTATTATCAGTTTGGGTTGGGGTACCCCAAAAATCAAAAGACGAAGAAGCAGAAGGAGAAGAAGCACCATGTCCCCAGCTAGCCGTTACCCAAGAATTGTCGGACGACTTGCTTGGACCAAACTCTGGTGATGAAGCAGATTCAATTGTTGCTGTTGACCAAGGATTAGAGCCAGAGCTGGCATCAAAAGTATTTGGTGGAACATCTAGGTATGCGCTGTCTGATGATTGTTTCCATGGCAGATCCGAGAACAGATGTTGAAAATTCTCACTTGATGTTGGCTCGGTAGATGTTGAGGTTCCGCTTTGCTGGTAATCGGACGGAGTTGGCCAAACTTGGGGAGACGAAGGCTGAGCAGAGGACGACAGAGAACTAGAAAAGTCACCAAAGCCAAAATTCCAAGAGCTAGTAGTTGATAGCGTTGAGGAAGGGTATGCAGTGGAACTGCTGTCAAACTGATTAGCAGATGTAGTAGGAACTTCAGAACTGGAAGTCTCTAAATCGCTTGAGTAGCTATCGGTTGTTGAATACCCATCCGGGTTTGATGATGACAGCCCTTGCTCCCAAGTGAAAGGATTATCTACCGAGAACCCTGATTTTGAAGATGATGATAGTGATGTTAATGATGAAGTAGTGTAACTGCTATACGACAAACTGCTCACAGATGCTTCAGAGGTAGTGTAACTGTTATACGACAAACTGCTCACAGATGCTTCAGAAGTAGTGTAACTGTTATACGACAGACTGCTCACAGATGCTTCAGAAGTAGTGTAACTGTTATACGACAGACTGCTCACAGATGCTTCAAAAGTAGTTTGTGGCTGGTTGTCTAAGCTTGAAGATGCCGAAGAAATAGTGTAAGATGTGCTTGATGGGACAGAAAAGGCAGATTGTGTTGACGGCCATCCTGTGCTGGAGGATGAGGAGGATGATGAGGAGGATGAAGAAGATGAGGAGTATGAGGAGGATGTCCAGGCTGGTATGCTGTTGCTGCTGTATTCTGAGGAACTCAGATATGGCGCTTGTGAATCTTGGAAGCTACTCGTCTGTGGTTTGTAAGACGAATCGGTGGACCATTGGGTACTATCACTCGTTTTTTGTTGCTCAGAAGAGGAAGACCATGGCGTTGTATTGCTCGTACCCTCAGAATAAGTTGATGATGGTGTAGTGGAACTAGAGGTTTGTTGGAGAGTGCTACTTGTCTGCTCAGAATAGGACGATATAGTGGAGCTAGATGTCTCTAGTGATGTACTACTTGTAAACTGCTGGTTTGAGTTATAAGTAGATGCTGGAGAATTATTGGATGTTTGTTCAGCAAAGGTGTAGCTTGTAGTTTCTGTTTGGACACTTGAAGTTGGTTGGCTTGACAGAGTCTGTTGTTGGCTGCTAGTTGCTTGCTGCTCTGCTTGAGAAGAAGAATACAGGGTTGATTGTTCTTTTGATGAACTTACCTCTGTTTTATCTGCTGAAAAAATGGTTTCCGTGGCGGATGTGGCTGCCGCAGTTGACCCCGCAGCAGTGGAGGGTTGGGTTGCAGTGGATTCTTCAACGTTCGAGCTCTGTTGGTCTTCAGAACTTGAGGCTACTGCGCTCGAAAGAGCACAGAAACAGAACGAGATGAGAACTAGTTTCAAGTTCATGAATTTGTAACTGCTCGTTTACACAGCGGCTACTTTTTGTTGTTAGGACTTAAAATCAGCAAATTTTTTTTCAACAGGTTTTGGATCTAGTAATGAATGGCTCTTTAGGTATTTTTTGGCTGAACTATTCTCTGGGTTAGCAACTGTCGTCTAATTGATTTATCTTTATAATGAGCTTGCCAGGAGAAATGCCACCAAGAGTCAAGAAGAAATCAGGAAATCCCAAAAGAAAAAAAAAAAAAAAAAAAGAAGAGAATATAAGACCATTATATCCCTCCAGGGACAAAAATATTTGCGCTTTAGGTGTTCATCATACAGGCTAACCTGGTTTCAAGTCATGGCCAATATATCCACTAGCGCAACAGCACATATCACGTCCAGAGATGTCTGCATGGCGATGCATAATTTGTTTCTGTCTCTGCAGTTTTGAAACTCTAATTCGAATTAGACGCTGTTTTCTGCGTTTAAGTTTTGCACCCGTTGTGGTACCTGCTGGTAGCCGCCCAAGCCCCAGGGCCCCACCATTGAGGAACTGAACAGCTACTAAAACACTGGTGGTCTTGGAAAAATAATATGGTGTTAAAGCTGCATTCTAAGATACTATTTGAAGATGCTTTCTAAAGAAAAGAACAAATCTGTGAGCTTTTCAAGCCGTACTCAATTCATTATTAAAATTTCTCTTTTTGGTCGTTTTCCCCGAGTTGATCTTTTTGCCGTCATTAATTTAGCCTGTGCTGTCGGCCAGGGTCGAACAATAGCGAAAGATGTGCGTATTCTGCATAGATGGGTCTCAGCAGCTGTATTGAGTGATGCCGGGTATTTATGGTGATACACCTAAACTGACGCAACACTTCCTTTTTCCCCGTTTTTGTGCCTAGTGGTATAGCTATATATACAGCTAGAACTAGTGTCAGCTATTAGCAGTAGAAATAAATAAATATTTTTCATCGTTGACCGCCTACAAGCAGTTTTAAAGCTCGCTTTTCAGTCAAAAATGTCTAAAACCATGTATTTGCTTTATATTTCAGGTCTGTCAATTTCTCATTAGGTTTCTATAGCTATAGGATCTCACTCAAGTATAAACAAAAAGTGGGTTTAACTACATGCGCTCTTGGAATTCAATTCAATTCAATTAAGATAAATTTTTGAATAAAATCTTTAGGGAACTTTTTAGGAAAATCGACCTTCTGTAGAGTGTCCTACGGGGTGATTGGCAAGTACTGTGTAGATGAAGACAGTAAACTTACGTGCATCAGAGATTCATGTAACAATAAAATGACAATAGACACTATTTTTGTTAAGACAATAGATGAGGGTCAATTGAAACATCTCCCTTTAAATCAAAGAATATTTATTTCTTGAGCAGTTTAACCATCACCTGTAGAAAAGAGAGAGAAAAAGTTAATTATTGAGTATTATTTCCTACTTATATCATTGATTAAGCTTCGAACTAAAGAGAATATCCAGTCGTGACACGTTTTGCTTGAACAACAACAGCTCACCGCAACTTTCTCAACTTTGTAATGCGTAAAGTCATTTACAATTTTCCGCCTCGAGCCATAATGCTTTTGGCCCCTTTTTTGTTGTGCATACAGTCTGCAGGCACTTACGCTGCCTTAGTCAGTTACCATACAATAGATCCTGCTGCGCCCAAATTGCACTAACGCATGCTAGAGCGTAGTGGCTGTCAGTCGTAGACGAAACATCACAAAAATGCTACTTGATTGGGACAAATTCACTCCAAGCCCTACAAAAAAGGAAATATCGAAAATAAAAATTAAGAAAGATTCTTTAGCCTCGTAAAATATTTATAACAATAGAGGAGCGTTAACCTCAATGAAAATCTATTTTTTGAATGAGATATGTAAGCTATAAACAATCTACAATATTCGGTTCTTCGCTAATTAATAGGTTTTACCTGGTTGAAGACTTTGTTTAGAGTTGTAAAAGACCGTGCTACAGACGTTTTTTTTTCTTTTTTTTTTAAAAAAAAAAGGCAGTGCATATTTTTGCCTATTGCCTTTATTTCCAAATTTTAACATGCAATAGGGAACTTCGCGCAAAGAGTCGTATATTCCGTTTTTGGTAACTGGTAATTTACTATTCTCGATATCCAGCTGCATTTCATGGCCATGCACCTAGCCAAAAAAAAAAAACAAATAAATATAAAAACAGCA
>JXWR01000079.1_pt1 | contig 13069 bp, 6 predicted proteins | sample 315541 | NCBI WGS metagenome assembly JXWR01 (sample SAMN03273951, study PRJNA271842) | soil metagenome | isolation source: rice field ambient CO2 | place: India: CRRI Experimental farm Cuttack,Odisha-753006 | collected 2013-12-17
TTTCTGCTTTACCTAGAGGTATCAAACAATAGTCGTAACTCACAGTATGTTTCAATCCGGAAGTAACAATCAGTCCGTACAATTCTATTTACCAATGAGCGTCTTAGTTGAGGTATGGGGATAAATTCTACGCAAAGAAGTTATCTTTTTCCAACTTATACACGCGTGCCGAATACATCATCATAAATAAACATATCTGTATGTTTAGATGTAGATCACTGTGCAAAGCTGCTATAGAATCGATAATTCGATTTGCAACAGCTGTTGCTTCTATTTCTGAGTGCATGCGTGTTTACAAAAAGTTTTGACGATAAAATTAAACGGTGTGGAAATAACTAAAGGCTGCTGTTTTGGGAGCGTTTGGGTTTATTTGATTGTTTTGTGAATTAGATTTCCGCAAACGGAAGTTTAAGGGAGCGCATAGTTATTTTTAGCGAGAGCAGCACAGAATAGAAGTTAAAAATAGCACGGCTCCAATGCTCCGCTACAGCAGCATATATTGAGCAGTTCAGGACCCCTGAAAACAAGAAAAAGAGCCAATGGTTGATGAAATGCGAGAAAAAAAGTGAATGCTGCTTTTTCTTTTTCTTTTTCAGATACAAGGGGGAGGGCCATGGTTTTTAGTTGAGATGAGCTGTATGTGTCGTGGGGAGTGCCATGGTGAGGATTGGTGATTGTGAGAAGTTAAGCTGGATTAATGTGATAGGGTTAAGCGTGAGAGAGAGAGAGAGAGAGAGAGAGAGATGAGATGAGATGAGATGAGATGAGATGAGATGAGATGTGTGAGAGGACTGATGCACCCCGTTGTCATGAGGTTGGGGTGTTGTGTTTGTTGTGTTTGTTGAGAATGCTTGGATGGAGGTATGCATGGATGGAGGGGTTAATGGATGAATGTGGGATTTTATTCATTGTTGGTTTGTATGGATGAGAGAGAGAGTGTTTGGGATACCGATGGACGCATTACCTTGGGGGGAGGTTGTACCGAGCGATTTAGACAGATGGATGGGAAGAAGAGGAGGAGGAGGAGGAGGAGGAGATGAATCTATTTAAATGAATTTTGTGAAGATTATAAGTAAGATATCTAGTTAGATATCGGATTTCCTCCGTAAGGAGACTAAATAAGAGGGTGTTTTATCGTTACACAATTTGAGATTTGAAATGTTGAGACGTACTGTGGGACAGATACGGTTGAAGAGTTATAGCTATAGTAATAAGAATGAGAGAGTTAATAAAATTTATATTAATTATTCTTCTTTAGTTAATGATTTTAATTTATTTAAAGAGATTTTTAATAAACAGGTCAGTTATGGAAATACTTATAATATTTTATTTACTACTATTTTTAATTCTTTAAATCAGGATTTTAAACAACCATTGTTTAGAAATTCATATGTTTCTTTTTATTTACATGAAAAGTTAAATGTGGGTTATAATAAAGATGGGTTGTTTAAGTTGGTTCAGTTTTATAGAAGATGAGCGCTACCCGTAAGGGATGATCAGAATCTGTTTTTATTAATGGATCATGTTTTGAAAGGGAATGATATTGATTATGATTATTATATACCTATTTTGATTAATACTTTAGAGGATAAAGTTTTAGATAGAATTAGAATGAGGATCATCTCTAAAGTGGAATATTTATTAGATTATTATGATTTTGAATTAGGACAACCTTTAGCTTTGATTATATATTTTTATAAAAATGAGAAGGTTGAGGAGAAAGATTGAAATTCTTATAAATCTCCTAGTGTTTTAAAAATTATGTCATCTTCTTTATTAAAAAAAGTGACCAGTTTTGGATTTTTACCTCTTTCTATGGATTTGAATTTATATGGTAAAATGGTTAAGAATAAAAGTTTTATTTTAAATAAAATTAAATTGAGTTATTTAAATAATAATAATAATAGAGATTTAACATTGATGATTAATATGATTAATTCATTGACGGAGAATAATGTATTGATTTTTGAGTATAATTATAATTATAAGAATAAAAAGTTGATTCTGGTTATTAAAGCTGATCATAATTATATTTGAGTTTTTAATAAACAGAATTTATTATTAGATTTTGCTTGTATTGATCAGAAATTATCTGATAATTATTTTAAAAGAGTTGTTGAGGATAAATTATTTTTTATATCTGATTTGAAAGTACAATATTTTATGAGTAAAGTTAAAGTTGAGAGTTTAAGTTTACCACAAAATTCTGGATTAATTGATAAAAATTTTGTTAATATTGGGACTTTAGATCTAGAATGTTTTAATAAAGTGGGAAATCAATATAAGGATAATTTTGTTTATTCTATTGGGTTTTCTGTGTTTAAAAAAGATAGTAAGAGAAATTTGAATTTTAATGATTTAATTTTTAAGATTTATTATTTAGATGATTATAAAGATTTTGATTATCCTTCTGTGAAAATGGTTATAGATTGTTTAAAATATATGTTAATTAATTATAATAATTATACTTTTTATGTACATAATTTAGGAGGTTATGATAGTATTTATTTATTAAATATTATTATTAAATATAATAAATTTGCAGGTGATGAAAGAGATCATATTAAATTTGATTTAATTTATAGAGATGCTAATATTTTAAAAATTCGTTTAGGATTTAAGTTTAATCAGAAAATATATTATATTAATATTTGTGATTCTTTAGCTTTGTTAAATATGAGTTTAAATAATTTATGTAAAACTTTTAATATACCATCTAAGATTAGTAAGAGTGTTTTCCCATATAATTTTGTGAATTTTGATAATTTAAATTATGTTGGTAATATACCAAGTTTTGAGTTTTTTGAAGGTATATCTTTACAGGAGTATTATAATCTGACTAATTATTTTGAGAATAATCAGAAATTATGAAGTTTAAGAGAAGAAGTACAGAAATATTTAATTAAGGATTTAGGTTCTTTATTGTTGGTAATGGAAAAATTTAGAATTTTTATTTATAAAGTGTTTAATATGGATTTACGGAAAAATTTAACCATTTCAAGATTAGCTTTAAATATTTTTGATCAGAAATATCATGGATTAAGTAATATACCTCAAATAATAAATGATAGATTATATAGTTTTATTAGAGAAGGTTTATATGGAGGAGTGACTTCTGTATATATTCCTTATGGGGAAAATTTATATTATTATGATGTTAATTCATTGTATCCCGCTATGGCTTTAGATAATTATATTGGAGGATTAGATATTCAGTTTGTATATAATTATAATGAAGAGGGATTAAATTTAGATCAGTTATTTGGGTTTTTTAAAGCTGAAGTTGAAACTCCGATTTACGAAGAATCTACTATAGGGAAAGAGTCGGTTAAAATTGGATTATTACCTTTAAGAACTAAAGATAAAGGATTGATTTTTCCTTTAGGGAAATTCCAAGGAGTTTGGTTTAGTGAAGAATTAAAATTTGCTAAAAAGAATGGTTATAATATTAAAGTTATTGAAGGTTATAATTTTAATAAAATTGAAAGTCCTTTTAAAAAATATATTTTAGATTTATTTAAATTAAAATCTAATAACAAAGGAGGAGGTAAATTTATTTATAAAAGCTTATTAAATAACTTGATTGGTAGATTTGGTATTGATATTAGAAAAGCTGTGACTAAATTATTAAATAAAAAAAATTTTGATTTAGTTATGGCTTGTTGTGAAGTTATTTCTGTTATGCCAATTGATGATAAGGAATTAAATTATATTGTTAAATATATACCTGTACCTGTGCCTGAAAAATGTGCTGCTAATAATATTGATTATTTAGAGGTAATGAATAATGCTTCAAGATTGATTTTTACTAATAATGATAAAAGTTTTTATAATGATGCTTCGGTTATGGTAACCGCTATGATTAATAGTTATGCTAGAATTTGATTGAATAATTTTAAATTAGATCTATTAAATAATGGATATAAAATTTATTATTGTGATACCGATAGTATTGTAGTTAATAAACCTATTGATCCTAAATTTGTAGGAGAAAATATTGGAGATTTTAAATTAGTTGCTAAAATTTTAAGAGGATATTTTGTTAGTAATAAACTATATATGATGGTAGATCAATTTAATAATAATATTATTAGAAGTAAAGGTATTAACTCAAGTTTATCTGAAAAACAATTTATTTCTTTATTGAATAATGTATCTATACATTCTAATACTAAAATTTCTATGAAAAATGTTTATGAAGGAAATGTTTATATTGAAAATAGATCTTTAATTCTAAATTATGATTCTTTTAAAAAACGTAATAAAATTTACGATAACAAGGGACGGTGAATTGATACTAAGCCTCTTATCATTAATCATTTTAATCGATAATTTATTAATATATATTTAATATATAAGTAATATGTGATATGTTGTTCACTATCCAAAAATGAATTTTTTTGGAAATGTTGTTTTTATTTGACTTATTTTTGTTAGACATCTTTTTTTTTATTATGCAATTAGTATTAGCAGCTAAATACATTGGAGCAGGTATTGCTACAATCGGATTAACTGGAGCAGGGATCGGTATTGCTATCGTTTTCGCTGCTTTAATTAACGGGACATCAAGAAACCCTTCATTAAAATCAGAATTATTCCCATTCGCTATCTTAGGATTCGCTTTAAGTGAAGCTACAGGATTATTCTGTCTTATGATTTCATTCTTATTATTATACGGTGTATAATTCTTTGAGTTATCGTTTTAATTAGACCCCGAAATTTATTTGTCAATATTCCATTTATTCTTTTAACAAGGTTAATTGAAATTATCCGGGTAAAAATGTGCATTAAAGAGAGGAACAAAAAAAAACCGGTAAAAAAAAGTTTTTTTGGTTAATTTATTGTATATAGAGAGTTACAGAAATTCTCATATAATCTACTATTATCAATAAATTTTAGATCATCCCCTATATGATTTGGAGATATCCTAAAAAGACTTCTTATATAAACCATAAGCATTAGCTCCAGCTAAGTATAAATATTTTATACTTTGATTATCATTAATATCTATCTCCTCTAATAAAGATTTAGCTAAACTCACATCGGTAATTAAGATATGAACTAGTAGTAAAGTAGTATAAAAAATATTGTTTAACATTTATATATAATTTAGGGGACTATAGATAAAAGAGAATAAAAATATATTTGAAGATGCGATCGTAATTTATATATATAATTATATTTTAATACGAAATCATACATCTTAGAATTAATTATAAAATGTACAGAAGCCATCACTAACCTTACTTTTGATCATCGACATCTTCTCTCTTCCGGTTTAGAATCCCATCAAGTCAAATATTGAATCCGGAGGGTTAAAGTTTAATTTGGGATATATTGAATATTTAATGAATATAATCTCATACTTTATAGGATTCGAACCGTCCTTGGAGGGTTAGAATCCCATAAAGTAAAAAATTGAATATTTAATGAATATAATCTCATACTTTATAGGATTCGAACCTATATCAATAGTTCCGTAGACTAACGTTTTAACCTTTAAACTAAAAGTATATAATATTATTATTATATTATAATTACCATCGCATATATAATAAATGCACTCTTTAGAATATATCCCAAGGGTTCGAATCCATATAGTTTATAATACCCTTTATTGTATATATTAAATATATAGAGGGAAATATATACATAGGATATAGTTTATAATAACCTTTATTGTATATATCAAATATATAGAGGGAAATATCTACGGAATCCCATATATATATATAATAAGTACTTTTTTAATATCTACGGAATATATAGGATTCGAACCGAGGGCTTGCCCAAGGGTTCGAATCCCATATAGTTTATACTATCCTTTATTATATATATCAAATATATAGAGGGAAATATCTACGGAATATATAGGATTCGAACCTATCAGAAGTAATCTTCATTATATAGCAAATAATTTGTCTTTCCCATGACTAATATTCCAGAAATTATGATAATAATTTATAAATTACGAATCTAACCAGAATTGCACTGGCATCCCTCATCGTGACAAGATGATACTCTACTATTAAGCTACAGATCCGGAAGGGTATCGGGAGAAAGTCAGCTACGGTGCTCGGAGCTAACGAGGTTAAAACCCAGGAGATAAAATATTCGCCGGAGGTTAATTTTACGATTAAATAGTCGACTGAGGGTTCGATACCCAGTCGAGAATGATTATTATCAATAATTATATTTTAATCTAGAGAGCCGGTTCGATAACCAGTATACAATTATTTCTTAAGGATTTTTTTTTGAATCGACTTTTACCGAACTGTCGGTTCGATACCCAGTCGAGTATACTTATTATAAATAATAATATTTGAATCGACTAGGTTCGAACTAGTATAAATTGACTCAAAATCAACGGACTTACCAATTAGTCAACGACTCATTATTTATTAATACTGGTTCGAACCCTCCAAGGACGGTTCGAACTAGTATAAATTGACTCAAAATCAACGGACTTACCAATTAGTCAACGACTCATTATTTATTAATACTGGTTCGAACCCTAAATGAACTAAAAATCAACATATTTTTCATATATAAAGTGTATATATTTTATTTTTGAAGTTAATTTTATTAATCTGATATTGTATAGTTTATTTTTGGTCGATACTACTTATACCGAGAGGGAACGCTTAATTTAACTTACTTATAAGTAATTATATGTGTATATATTACCTATTATTAATAGCTATAAAATATCCCGGTATATAATAATTCGTGCGTGTATATGCGCAAGATGCTATTTTGGTGGAATGGTAGACACAGTGCTCTTAAGAGGCACCGCGATAAGCATATTGGTTCAAATCCAATAAATAGCAATTTATACCCTCTCGGGGGTGAGCAACGAAGTAACATTTAGTGTAAGTTACTCTTTTAGCTTAACGGTAGAGCATATTACTTCTAATAATAGTATTCCAGTTCGATTCTGGAAAGGAGTTTTAGATATATTATAGATGGAATATGTTAAAAGGAAATTAGCTCAATTGGTTAGAGCGTTCGTTTTACACACGAGAGGTTACTGAATCATACTCAGTATTTCCTATTATTTATTTTTATTTAATCCCATTATTAATTACATATTTAAGAGATGAAGGGTATTGATCCCTAAATATATAGATTTGCAATCTAACAGTTTAACCTTAAACTACATCTCCGTATATCTGTTTGAATCGACGATATATTATATATCGAGTTTTAATACCCCCCAGAGAATATAGCGAGGATTCTATAAGTAATATATTAGAATATATCACTTATATATATATTCGCCTATACGAATATCTTTCGGGTACGATTAATATTAAGTGTAAATCCTGCGGGGACGGCTCTCTGGTGAGAGGGTACTACTCTCTGTCGAGAGGGGACTAAGAGGGAATTTCCTATGTCGGTAAGAGGAGCTGAGCTGTAAACTCAGTAGCTATTGCTTGCGCATGTTCAACTCATGCTTCCTTCAACGTAGTAATTAAATATATAAAAAAAAATCCAAACGGATTTAATCGTCGTCGGCTCTGTTTGAATATCTCTGTGAGGATTCTGTTTGAATACCTCTGCGAGGATTCTATTAGAAAATCCTCTGCGATAATTCTATTAGAGTCGGGTAATATTATAATTCTAATCTCCGCCAATAACAATAAAAAATCATAAAAATCAAAAATGTTTGAAATTTTAAAAATATTTACTTTTGATCCTCATATTTTATTAGATATTTCTGTATTATTTAGTATAATCTTTGGATTATGTGTAATATCAACAAATAATCCTATGTTTAGTATTTTATATTTAATAGGATTATTTATTGCAGTTGCAGGTTATTTAAATTATATTGGTTTAGGTATAATGAGTCTATTGTACTTATTAATATATGTAGGAGCTATTGCAATTTTATTCTTATTCATTTTATCATTATTAGATATCAAATTATCAGAACTTAGAGTAAAATCAAATAGTAACGATATACCATTAGTAATCTTAGTTTCTGTTATATTATTTTACAGTTTCTATCAAATTTATCATTTAGAAATCACTTTCTTAAATGTAAATGATTTATTGAATTATAAATTAAATTCTAGATTCAATGAATTCTTTAGTACAGGGGTTGTAAATGCTGACAGTTTAACTTATGTATTCAATGATATATCTGAATTACCTAAATCTTTATATTATATATTAATAGAAAATTGATATGGATTATATCCTATCAATGAGTTAACTGCAGTAGGAAGTTTATTATATACTGAATATGCTATAGTATTCTTATTATTAGGAGTAATTTTATTACTATCAATAATAGGAGCTATTGTAGTTACTACTCTAAAAAAATAATAATTTAAATTTTAAGGGGATAAAAAATATTTAATCGATAATTATCTTCGCCGGCGAGGTGATACGGCTAATATAATTATACAATAAAAAATAATCCAAATGATTTTAAGCATTATATCAATATTAATATTTGTGATATGTATTCTTCTGAGTGTAGCTTATTTAACAGTAGCAGAAAGAAAGACTTTAGCTTATATGCAACGTAGATTAGGGCCTAATGCAGTAGGTTACTATGGTTTATTAATGGCCTTTGCAGATGCTTTAAAATTATTATTAAAAGAAATAGTTATACCAAGAGAATCAAATTTTGCAATTATGGTATTATCACCTTTAATAGCATTGTTCTCAGCTTTATTAGGTTGAGCAGTAGTTCCTTTTGGTCCTAGTATTACAATAGGAGATATAGAATATGGATTACTTTATGCTTTAGCTATCAGTAGTATCGGAGTATTTGGTAATTTATTAGTAGGTTGAGCTTCAAACTCTAAATATGCATTATTAGGTAGTATCCGTTCAACTGCTCAATTAATAAGTTATGAATTAGTCTTAACAACAATCGTACTGATTGTATTAATGTTTGTAAGTAATTTAAATATAACTCAAATAATAGAAAGTCAACGTAGTGTATGATTTGTAGTACCTTTATTACCTATTTTAGTTATTTTCTATATTGCATCTGTAGCAGAGACTAATCGTCCTCCTTTTGATTTAGTAGAAGCTGAATCAGAACTAGTATCAGGTCATATGACAGAATTATCTGCATCACCTTTTGTTTTATTTTTCTTATCTGAATATAGTAATATTATGTTAATTTGTTGTCTTAACATTACTTTATTTTTAGGAGGTTATCTTAATTTCCATTTCTTTACTAATTTATTCTCAGTAGAGATTTTAAGTAATTCAATTTTCTTAATATTAATAGAAGGACTAATCTATGGAGCTAGTCTAGGAATCAAAGCTAATATCTTAATGTTCACGTTCATATGAGTTAGAGCTGCATTCCCTAGAATTCGTTTTGATCAATTAATCAACTTTTGTTGAGTAAATTTATTACCACTATTATTTGGAATAGTAATCTTAGTACCTTGTATTTTAGCAGGGTTTGATGGATTACCTCTTACAATTTAAGTAACCATATAAAATTATTAGTGGACGAAATATTATAAGTGATAATCATTATCTTAGGCGTATTTATTTATTATCTCGTCGATTATATTATTAGTATCAAATATGCAATATGATGTAATTGGTTAACATATTAGGCTCATGTCCTGAATATATACGTTCAAATCGTATTATTGCACTATTTGAAAACCTCTTATACCCTTACAGGGTTACAGAGGTTTTCTATTTGAAAACCTCTTATACCCTTACAGGGTTACAGGGTTACATCCCTTACAGGGTTTTCTATCGAGAAAGGGGTTATAGTTTAATTGGTAAAATAGAGGCGTTGCATGCTTTAGATTCGGTTTCAAGTACCGATAACTCCATTAAATAATTATAAGTAATTAAGAGAAATAGATTTGAAATGAGATTTATAGAATTAAAGGGAATATCATAGAGTACGGAACTATTATCTGAAAGGTTACAAAGATATACAATCATTCATTTATGATTTTTTCATAAATGTCTAAAAAAAAATGACTTTATATTAAAACCTAAGGGAAACCTAATTTTATTAACTAAGGGAACTGAAACATCTAATTACCTTAAGGAATAAAAATCAACCGAGATACTTTAAGTAGTGGTGAGCGAACAAAGTAAAGTCTTAAATAAGTAGTATGTAAGAAAATATGTATGAATATAGGGTAAACAAACTCTAAGACTAAATACGGATAATAAGTAAGCTAAGTACCGTAAGGGAAAGTATGTAAATGGTATTTCTATAAGCAGTTATAGACAAAACAAAAATTGTCAATAATTTACCTTTTGTATAATGGGTCAGCAAGTTATTATATTTAGCAAAATTGAATGTAAACAATTGTAATTAAACAGAATTTTTATCAAATAATCGTCGATAGAGACGAATAGAGTTAAATATAATAAACCCGAAAGCATACGATCTTATTATGTACAGGCGGATTGAATATCGTCGCCTCCGGCGAATATATTTATAAACGGTCGAACAGGTTGTTGTTGCAATAACATCTGATGATATGTGATAAGAGGTGAAAGACAAATCTGGTATGCAGATAGCTGGTTTTCCACGAAATATATTATAGTATAGCCCTATAATAGTTATTATATCAGTACAGCTCCTAGTATCCAAGGGAACTTATATTTTATAAGTATCTTTATCAAATATTATTTATAAATATTTTGATTACATTGGGGGATTATAATGATTCTATCAATGATACTAGACCTCGGAAAGGAATAATAATCATAAAATAGGAGTCAGACTATATGTGCTAAGGTAGATAGTCAAAAGGGAAACAGCCCTGAATATTAAGTAAGGTTCCAAAATATATTACCAGTGAAATAAACAATATTGTTATATTATACTACTAGTTGGTGGGTTTGACAATAACTATCCTTTAATGAACATGTAACAATGCACTAGTTAATAATATTATCAAAATATAATAATATTGGACAATATACGGATCTAATAATATTACCGATCTTATATATATATATATATAATTCAATTATTGATATTATATATATATATGGTAGTGGAACATCTAATGAAAGTTTTATTATATTCAATATAATTAATATATAGTTAAATTTAATTCTGAGTAATTAATTTATAATATATAATTAGATAGAGAATGCTGACATGAGTAACGAAAATGAAGTTTAATCTTCATCGCTTAAAGCATAAGGTTTTACTATAAAAGTACGGCCCTTAAGTTAAGTAAGAATATAAATATACTAACGATAGGAAAATCTAACTGATTAATTTAAATTATATTTAATATAATTTGATTATAACTCTACTACTATAATCCCCTCTCGAGAGAGAGTCAGAAGTACTATAGTAGTACAAGAAAAGTAATCAGTAATACCGTAATGTAAACCGACCCTGGTATGCTAGTAGAGAATATGAAAGCGAATAAGAGAACTCTAGTGAATGAACTCGGCAAAAATAGCTCCAACGTTAGTCTATACAGAGGAATACAATATTATATTGTATTTATAAAAACAAGGTTGTACAACTGTTTACTAAAAACACCGCACTTTGCTAATACTTTAAGTAGTTGTATAAGGTGTGAACTCTGCTCCATGCATAAGTAATAATTAAATATTTCTCATAAGGAAATATTATTAACCCTTAAGTAAATAGCAGTCTTATCCTGAGGATTATAATGTAGCGAAATTCTTTGTCCACTAAATATGGTCCCGCATGAATGAGGTAGTGATACAACAACTGTATCCACTAGAGACTTAGTGAAATTGAAATCGCAGTGAAGATGCTGTGTACCTATAGCTTGACAGAAAGACCCTATGCAGCTTTACTGTAATTAGAATGACTGAATTATTTTTATATTTATAGAGCTATTAAGTAGTTGATTAGACCCAAGTGAAAGACTTATTAAATATTTAAAAATAATTCTTATCCTATTTATTTTTAATGAACAATCTTAAAAAGACCAGCTCAGCTGGGTTTAGGAAACACTCTCTAATTGGTAGTTTTGATGGGGCGTCATTTTCATAAAAAGTAACTGAATAAGTCCATAGATAAAGTATTATATAATGATATTTACAACATATTATTTATTTAATATGAATTATCAAAAAATATTAATATCGGATATTAATAATATTAATACTAGAAAAGAATAAGTACAGTAATATTGTCTAGAGAACAATGAATTAAAATTAATTCAAGTAAGTATAATGGTTTAACTGTGCTATAATAGTGACACAAACAAGTGAAACTAGTACGTAAGTAAGGCATAATGAACAAGTAATACTGATTGTAAAGGTTACTGATAACGGATCAAAGTTACGCTAGGGATAACAGGGTAATCTAACGAGAGAGTAGATATTGTAAGTTAGGTTTGCCACCTCGATGTCGACTCAACCTATCCTCTTGGTCGTAGGTGCTAAGAAGGGTTTGGCTGTTCGCCAATTAAAAGGTTACGTGAGTTGGGTTAAATACGACTTGAGTCAGTATGGTTCTTATCAACTATAGGTAATAATATAAATACAGGTCTAATCCTTAGTACGAAAGGATCAGGATTAATTAACCTATGGTGCAACTATTAGTTTAAAATTATTAATTATAAAATATTAGTGCTTATTATTTTTTTTACTATTGTAGTGAAGCTAAGTTAATAAACGATAAGTATTGAAAGCATATCAAATACGAAACTGTCCTGTGGATATATTATATGGATATACTAGACTAGTATATATTATATAGGTTAATATTGTTCGCTCCTGGCGACGTTAATACTAATTACCATAAATCTATAAATTTTACTAATCTATTTTTATATCTCGAGTTTCTATTTGAATACCTCGAGTTTCTATTTCTCGCCCCCCTTAGAGGCCCTGAGAGCCCCTGAGAGGGGTTTCGCCGTCGGCGACGATATATTATATATCGGCGAATTTATTTTACCATTTCTCTTTTTTATTTGTAGTCTTAATTTGAAAGGAATTATTCCTTTAACCGTCTTCATAGCTTAATTGGTAAAGCAAAACACTGTTAATGTTAAGAGTGATGGTTCGAGTCCATCTGTAGACTATTTAGAGTGAATTATATTGGAATTATCCTACATTT
>JXWR01006030.1_pt1 | contig 13064 bp, 8 predicted proteins | sample 315541 | NCBI WGS metagenome assembly JXWR01 (sample SAMN03273951, study PRJNA271842) | soil metagenome | isolation source: rice field ambient CO2 | place: India: CRRI Experimental farm Cuttack,Odisha-753006 | collected 2013-12-17
TTCAATACCATCTTCCACTCGCTAAGATAACTTGCTTGAGACATTATATAAACTTATAAACTTATAGACAGTAATCCCTGCCTCAGCTATAATAAAAAAATATAGAAAGCGTGGATGGTTTAGTGGTAAAATTCAACGTTGCCATCGTTGGGCCCCGGGTTCGATTCCCGGTCTACGCATTTTTTGCCTCACTTTTGCCAAAGCTGCTGTTTGGCCTTGGGGACCAAAGTCTTTTTTTTTGATCTCTTGCGGGACAGGGCTGCTATGCAGAACCATGTAGCTCTCTTTCATCGCCAAAGGGTTTCCCTACAGTATACTGTAGGTACATACTATTGAAAAACCAAAAAAAGTAGTCTTCAACAGCGTGTGATAAAAATCAAGTTAATTTAATACAGCTTATTTAATTATTTGCGCAGCAGAAGTAGAGCAATCAATTATAATTTTTACGAACAAAAATGGCTACTAAAACAATAAAACTTCAGGACTTGGATATAGACCAATTAGCCACATTCAAAAAGGAAACCGAAGCTGAATTGCAGCAGTTTACATATTCTATGGGGGCGCTAAATACGGCTGTTGCCAAATTCAAATCAAATATTCTCAACATTGATGAAATAGCCAAAAAGAAAGACAGCAAAAGTACTGATGGGAAAAGTCCAATTTTAGTGCCTTTGACTTCAAGTTTATATGTTCCTGGGAAAATTGTGAATCCGGACAAGTTTTTGTGTGACGTTGGTACCGGTTACTTTATTGAGAAGAGCAGTGCTGATGCAAAGAAGTTTTACGAAAAAAAAATTAAAAAGCTTGGTGAAGACTCTAGTAAATTGAATGAGATCATTCAGCAGAAATCTGATATGTTAAAATCACTTGATACCGTGTTACAGACAAAGCTTATTCAACACCAGCAGCACCAGCAGCACCAGCAGCAGCAGATCAAGAAATGAGACATACGCAATGGTGTTTGCGGATGGTGTTAGTTGTCAGTTTGCTTTTTACAATAAATAGATGTTAGATTCTACAAAGCTTTTCATGCGTAAGGGAAATATAGGACTCAAAAAATAGTAAACCCCGAGTGACTACCGATTTGATAATGCTTCAAATTCATGGTAATGATAATATTACAAGTTAATTGACCAAAAGCAAACACCTACTACGAAGAGTACATTAATTTTGGGCTAATCGTGCATTTGTCTGTAAAATAATTACTCATAAAGAAATGGACATGAAAGAAAAAAGCAAGTAAACCAAAAACTTTTGTAAGTTCGGGCTACTTAAAATCATTAATGATACAGCACCATGAATTGGGCTAACTTATAAATATAAATGATAACATGTTGATATGGGCGTTAAAATTTTGAATGAGTATATGAGGAAATCAAATAAAAGCATATTAATTGAAGGGAAAATCAATTAATGATGTTCTTCTTTGTGATGTCCATCACCATGATGTGGTTCTGGAAACAAGAATTTTTCAGCAACACAGTAAACGGCAAAAGCACCGACACCCCAGCCTAAACCTGGAAGAGCACCTTTAAATCTATTTGCTCTAGTAAAAGCTCCAGTGTATCTCCATGCTTCTCTATAATGTGATAATCGTTAGTATTATCATAATCTGATTTGGTATTATACACGACCATATCAAGCCAACAAGTAATGAATCGGCTATAAAGTTTAGAGCATACCTTTTAGCCCAAGGATCAGCAGCCATTTTCAATTATTATTGGTGTGTATTATTTTTCTGGTAACGTTCTTTTGTGAACCACTGTTAAGCTATCCTAAACAGTTTCTAGTGCTGTTTTGATATCCGTAATCCAAAAAAACTTATTTTTCATTGGCTCACTTTAATTTTAAAAAGAAGACTGATACAGCGTGCGTTTAGTATATAATTAGCATGTGACCCGCACACCAAAATGAAATCTCCAAATCCAAGAAAAAAAAATTGGTGAAAATTAATTGATCAGAACGCAAATGAAAACGAAACAACAGTACTACAATTAGACACTGAGGAGATTAAACACATACAATAGCAGTGGGACTTGGCTGAATATAATACTAAATAATGAAACTACAAACAAAATCCCTTGAAGTTCTTGAAAGAACGTCAAAGTTTTTGAAATCAGGTGTGATAGAGCAAACCCCAGCATGGTTCAACGCGGTGGGTGCTAATCCTCCAGTGAAAAATCTTGTGCGTCAGCCAAACTTTAAGTACAGAAAGACCTTGGAAGAGCAACAGAGTATTTTGGACACTGAAATTGAAAAACAAAACAAAAAACTAAAAGATGCATTCACGTATAACGAAGACACACATTTTTACAAGACCAAGATCAAGAGACAAGAAAATGACATTTATAGACCGATAAAACTCAAATTTTTGGAAGATGAGTTGAGAAACTTGTTTTATCAACAACATCCATGGGAACTTGCCGACCCAAAGCTTCTTATTGAAAACACCGGTAATGATGCCGCTAAACAGGACTGGTCTAGTATAATTCAAATCAACAAGAAACTTGACGGTGAATCCGTTGTCCAAAGAACGTTGTATTTATTGAAAGAAAACAAAGACCTTTTGAAGAAAGGCACAAAGGCAAAAAAATTGTCCCTTGCTGATGCTTATGATATAGCTAGATACGAGTATTACCAGGTGAAGATGCAAAGAGAATTAGAAGCTCAGATAGCTAAAGAAGAAGCACAGTTGTACGGTGCTACATTCAAACCATCCAGTATTGAATATGGCTTCAACAAGGAGCAGCAAGTTATAGATCAATGGAAAGCAGATGCTATTGAAGCTACAAAGAAATTGGAGGCCAGCAAGAGCTCTGCTGCCAGTGGAAGTGAGCAAGGTGAAGGAAGTGAGGAAGGGGTGGTTGATGAAGAGTTTAAAGACGTTGGAAACAAAAATTAGGTTGTGCTACTATTTTTTTTTTTTTTTTTTTTTGATACTTCGCAGTTTATCTTTTTATTGTTCATTTTTATTCCAGACTTTCTGTACATACTCATTAATAACAAACATTGCTGGTATTAGGCAAACTAGAGACAAATAGCATGATATATTTGTATTCAGAGTACATTGTGGAAGTATATGATACTTTGACCAGAGCAGAATTACCAAAAATTTGATTTAGCAATACTATTCTTGGTTTAATAAATATTAGCCCATAATGACTGCAACGTAGCTGAAGTGATATTAACGAACTATCGTTGATTTACATCGGTTTCTCGACGTTACAACACTTTTTAATTTTGAGAAGCTCCTAGCATGATTTTTTTTTAATGCGCAAAGATGCAGGATGCACATGCGCAGGCATCAGGCAAAAAGTTCAAAAAAGTATGGAAAAAATCGAGTCTCGAGCAGAGCTTTGATAGCAAATTTGAAATACTAAGGGCCAAAGCTTCAACTATACACACAATACATACATAATAAAAATTAGCTTCAATTCAAAAGTTAGAAATGTTTCTGGGAAATATAAGCATGAAATTGCGTCAATCGCGCATTTTATTGAATGCTTTGAGCTGTAGCAAGAGCAAAAGATGTTACTCAGTGAGTCCACAATTAATCAATACGCTATATGATCATCGAAATCTGTCTTACAAATTATTCAGTACAGTGGATGATGCCCTTAATTTCTACATACAGCAATATCGTCTCATAAAAGACCCACTGGCAGCAGCGGAAACAAACAAGAGTCAACCGGATCAAATCAACAATGAACTTTTGGAAAATAAGCAATACTTTGACAATGCGATCATATTAAAGCAGATCAACATTGAAAATTCCTTAGTGGACAGAAACACTCTGCAGGTGAAAAATAGCAGAAAACAACTTGAGAAACTACAACTCACGAAAGTTAATGATCAAATTGCATACTCTCTGTTTTTGGCTTTTCTTTATCAATTGAGCCAAAAGCCAGCATGGCATAATATAAGGAGATATACCAAATCGATTGCCGATAAGGATTTTGCCGAGTTGAAACAATATTTTGACTTATTTGAGGCATACTTGAAACTCCCTGAACCTCGACCTGACTATATCAAGCATCAGCATTTGGAAGATTTTATTGACGCCTTCATGAGGCTCGATACAAGATTTTTCAAGCATAACAAGAAAGTGTTGCAAAAGAATCACGTTTGGGCATTTTATAACGTACTTAATGACCTATTGAAATCAAAGATCGAATTGACCATTAAGGAAAAAAACCACTTGATGTACTTGCAGCTGTTTATGTTAACTAGAAGTTTTTCCAGAGTGGAACAAAAAAGGATAAGATCAGATATTGAAAAAAATAAGAATAAATTGTTGGATGACTATGAGGCTTTGGCTGGTAAAAAAGACACTGATATATCTTCGATTAACATCTTTTTGAAAAACGCGATCAAGTCCGATCATACAAAATTAATTCACAAAATCATTGAAGATTATTTCCAACCAAACGCTTTCCCAAACGAATCTGCAACTGAACCAGAAGAGGCAGAATTAATGGAAGGTTCTTTCTCTGAAAGATCAACCATTGCTGCTGCTACTGCCGCCAACATTGCCCAGTTACACCAAGTTGATAGGTTTTCTCTCGCATCACTATTAAAATATCTTAGCGCAAACAATGACTCTGAAACTTTTGAAAAGGTATTATCTGCTATTCCTTCGTCCAACATCACTTTAGATGTTCCATTATCCAGTTCAATTATTCATGGATTATTACAACTCAACGACGTAAAATCAGCGCAACTTATATTCAAGCATTTGCTCGAGATGGCAATTGCATATTATAGAAGCCCTGAATCCAGATTAGAAATGGGGCAAACTAACGTATTACAACATTATCGTCTCATTAATAAGAAAATCAAAGATTTGGATCTATTAAGGTTCGTTGTATCTAAGCAGAAGAAAGTTGAAATAAACTTTCAACCATTACAGTTTTACTTGAGACCCAATCACAATATGATCTCTACCCATTTGAAATTTTTTGGTGGTTCTCCCGGTTATGACTTCAAGGAGATTGTCAAGTTATTGTTGTTGTTAGAAAATGAATTTAGCAAAAAAGCAGAATTAATCACACTTTTCAACGAATTACATCCAGGAAAACAAGAACTTATATATCAAGATATTTATCCTGGATACAGCGGTGAAGCAGTAATGTTTGCTGCTGAGGGAGAAACTTTGGCATTGCATACTATTGACTATAATAATATTCTCGAAGGATTTTTAGCAAATAATTTGCAAAATACTGGATCTTCCTGGAATTTACCTCACTTGCAATTCATCACTAAAGTATACTTGCAAAATGTTGAGAGGGAAAACGTACAGGTAAATTATAGCAACGTGCAGAAATTCTTGGAATCATATATTGCGGTACTCAAGAGCGGGAATATCAGACCCGGGTTTGAGATTGATGAAGATGTGGTGCTTGATAATGCAAACGTTGCTTACAGTACTGCTCAAAGTCTTTCTTTTAGAGATGTATTTGGCGCATCTGAAGAAATGCAAAAAAATCACTCACCAAAATTTGCAGAAGGATTACCAAAAACTGGCGACGAAGGCAATGTTAAAGAACCAGCAGCAAATGAAGAAATAGAAGAAGAATTCTTCTCTATGAGCTCATTTATCGGAGTTGAGTCTAGTGACAGCAAAAAAGGAGCCACAGTGGAAGTAAGATTAGGGAAACTTATTGCTTATTTGCAAAAGCTACAGTCGCATTTACAAATGATTGAGGAATCAGTTGGAAGAAAGGAAAGAGCTGCTGAAGACAGGATGCTCAATGATGTGGTTGCGGATATTGAACTGACTGCGGAAGCAGAATCAATAACTGCAGTCAATTTTGCTCGGTTTTTGTTAACAAAGCTCTCAAACTTGAGATTGGAAAAATGAGATTAACAAAGAACTTGATACTTTATCATTGCAGGACAAGTTTATATACCAATGATTAATGTTCACAAATAAGCTCAAGATATTTTTGTAGAAATTGGACAGTGTTTATATGCTCGTGAAAGTAATCATACAGCCGGAAGATCTAAAGCAACTGCGCGTGACTTCCGAGGGTGTGCGCCATAAAAAAAAAACAGGCGTGAAATTTTCCAAGTGTTTGACTCATTGCATGGAGGGTGATCGAGCGAGCGAGGTGAGCGATCGGGCAGCACCTTATCTTGTAGATATATATAAAGATATATATAACTGTTGTTTCTACAATATCAATATTTTGTTGCTCTGGTCTGCTAGTTTCATTCAATTATCTAATACACCTTTACTTTCATCTTCACCTATACAATAAAATGTTTGCCCCTGCTGCTAAAGCTTTTGCTAGAAACTCCGTTAGAAGCTACTCTAGCACTTCTGTGCCAAAAACCCTCAAGATTGGTTTAATTCCTGGTGACGGGATCGGTAAGGAAGTCATTCCAGTACGTATATATATAAGCACTGAATTTATGTTAAATTCATAAACTTAGTGCTTTGAGGATGCTTTTTTTTTTTTTTTTTGATGAAGCAGATATTTATGTGAAGACCAACTTTAAGGTGCTCGCTACAAGTAGAAGCAGCCCACCCCATATGTTTTGATACCACAATACTAACAATACTAACAGGCTGGTAAACACATTTTGGAAGCCTTGCCATCTCAATACAACTTAAAATTTGATTTTGTTGACTTGTTGGCCGGTTTTGACCATTTCAAGAAAACCGGTACTGCATTGCCAGAAGACACTGTTGCTACTTTGAGAGGCAGCTGTGATGGTGCATTGTTTGGTGCCGTGAGTTCACCAATCAACAAGACCAAAGGTTACTCATCTCCAATTGTTGCATTGAGAAAGAAGCTTGGCCTTTATGCTAATGTTAGACCAGTCAAATCTGTTGAAAATGGTATTGATAGACCAGTGGACTTGGTTATTGTTAGAGAAAATACTGAAGATTTGTATGTCAAGGAGGAAAAAATCTTTACTGATGAATCTACTGGTTTGAGAACTGCTGAAGCTATCAAGAGAATCACCGAATCAGCTTCTAAGAAAATTGGCAAGATTGCATTGGAAATTGCCTTGCAAAGACAACAATTGCGTGACAATGGCTTTCCATCTATTCACAAGGACTCCCTTGTTACTGTGACTCATAAATCTAACGTTTTGTCCACTTCTGATGGGTTGTTCAAGGAAACCATTGAAACCTTTTACAATAACCATTTGGACAAATACAACAATGTTAAATTGAACCATCAAATTGTCGACTCTATGGTGTACAGATTATTCAGAGAACCACAATTGTTTGATGTTATTGTTGCTCCAAACTTATACGGTGACATTTTGTCCGATGGTGCTGCTGCTTTGGTTGGTTCCTTAGGTTTGGTTCCAAGTGCCAATGTCGGTGAAGATTTTGTCATTGGTGAACCATGCCACGGTTCCGCTCCAGATATTGAAGGTAGAAACATTTCCAACCCAATTGCTACCATCAGATCCACTGCTTTGATGTTGGAATTCTTAGGCTACCCAGAACCAGCTGCCAAGATCTATGAAGCCGTCGATGCCAACTTGGTTGAAAACAAAGTCAAGACCCCAGATTTGGGTGGTAAGTCTTCCACCACCGAGGTTGTAGAGGACATTATCAAGAGATTTTAAATATTTTAGCTAATGTGTAACTCTGATCATGAACATAACTTTAGCTCTGTGAGCTGCTAGTACAACTTAATACAACAAACACGACTCTGCTATATAGCATATACACTGGGCTCTATCAAACAATTGTAGTGATGGCCGACCCTCGGATACTCACCTTCCGGTACCACATCCAGGTGACTGTGGATACGGCCGGAACCCGGGAAACGGATAGCGAGCAACGGCGCATGAATTTACAGAAAAAAGGTGACAAATAAACGGACAAAATGATTCAGTGAGCGAGAGAGTGAATAAGAGAGAGAGAATGAAAGAGAGAGAGAGAGAGAGAGAGAGAGAGAGAGAGAGTGTGTGTGTGTGTGTGTGTGTGCGAGAATCAGAGATTCTCACCGATGAGTCTTGAAACGACACTCTGCTCATCCTGCTCGTTCTAATCGTCTGCTTTGCCAATAGTCTATAATATATTATAGTGTGCACTGCGTTGAAACAATTGTTTTCTCCAGATAATCTACACTGCTCTTAGCAAAGGATCTTTCAAGCATTTTGCCTTGCTGCCCGTGTGTCATATTCTTATTGTGGTACACTTTCCCATTGATTGTGTATTTTATTACATTTTGTCGCATCACATTATAACCATACTGTTACTTTTTGTTATCCTTTCTATTTTCTTTTTGCTTCATCGCAGCATTTCATGGTAATTTCACATCTAACCTTCAAGTGAAGACCCTTTAATTTTTCATATCCCGTCTCTCCATTTGCGTCAGGCAAACTGCAATTTTTCACTCATTTGAACGCTTACAAACAGAGTTTTAGTCAATCTTCTTCCACATCTTTTCCTCACTCACTTATTATTTCCCCGAACACCGAAAATCATTATGTTCGAGGCATCCTCAAATTACACCGCTTTTAACAAGCGAAGACCTCATAAAAAATCACGAAACGGCTGCATGGTTTGCAAGCAGAGGAGAGTTAAAGTACGTATTTCCTGTTTAGTCTACACCTATTTAGTTATTTTCGTTTTATGATTTACTACAGCTATTTTAGCTTCGTGATGCCATCATTTTACTTTGTGCTCCCCCTTTCCCCTCCTTTTACTTTCATGCACAAACAATACGACATCATCGTCATTGCCAACATCAAACCATATCGTATAGTATACTAACCCATCTTGCTGATTTTTAGTGCGACGAACTTCACCCATCTTGCTCAAATTGTATAAAGAAAAATTTAACGTGCAATTACAAATCTATCAAAGAGAAAAAAGTTCAAAGGGGCTTTAAATTCAAAGATATGACTTCTAATTTCCCAACGAATTTTCCTCATAATATCAACAATCCAGGCGGTGGCACTTTATTTTCAGCTGATCCTACCAAGATCAAACAGGAAACAGTAGTGGATAATGCCTCAGAGAATAATTCCATGATAAATTCAATGAATGATAATGGTGTTACTAGTCATACAGGGACGGGATTCAATGACAACTGTGTTCCTGTCATATCAAACAATCAAGAATCTCAAAAGGAAATCAGTTTCAGAAATTTCGGTATGGGAATTTCTGCACAGTCACAGAATTTACAACATTTAGCCCTTGTAGATTCTACGCAACTGCTAATAAAGTCACAGTTTGGTATACCATTACCCCAGCCACCGCCACCGGTACCATATCTTCCACAACAACATAAACAGCAAAATAAAAATCAACCTCAGCAAATGCAACTACCTCAGCAACAGCAGCAAGAGGAAAAAAACACAACCTCAGAAACGTACGGTCAGCCAACAAGTGTCACTACTGATGCTATAATAGATGTTTCAGGTGAAGCATCTGCTACGGTGTTTCGCAAAGTGAAGAGAAAAATTATCAATGATTACAAAAATTATCAAACTTTGCTAAACAGTTACTCATTAATGAGTGACATAACCGTTGATTTGATAACTTATTGCAATACGATTTTCATTAATAAATTATATAAGAATGGTGGTCCTGAAGTTCAGTATACATCAAGGCTTTTAAATGAAGTCTCGAGAAGCTATAAATTTATTCTCCACATCTATTTAGCCCTAGCGGCTCTTGATGTTTATTACAATGATGAAGAAGGTCAACATTTATTGAAAAATTATCCGGATATTGACAAATATTTCCTATTACAGGTGAGTTTCACTCACAAAAGTAAATGTTTGGAATTATATGAAAAAGTCTTGTCTAATGGTAAGCCAAAAAGTGAAGATGATGCTAAAGTGAGGTCGGAAGCACTTATAATGACCGCTTCTTTGGTATGTTTATACATGGCATGCTGCTCCAACTATAAATTGAGTGATTCTCGTTATTATCAAACATGCAAAGGGGTAGCAGTGCTAAGTCGAATTGATAATAGTCACGGATTAACAAATACTCCATCTGAAGTTCTTTCCAAATATCGCGTTTTTCCAACTGATAAAGATTTGAAATCAGTTAAAGAATTTCCAAGATTTCTTGAGGGATTATTTAATGTTCAACCTTTTGAGATTCAGAACCAAAAAGTTAAGATATATGATGATAAGACTCACAAGAGTCCAGAAAAATCAAGACCTGTTGATCATAAAGATAATTCCAGTAAATTAGCAATAAAAAATATCATAAACCCATATGATGATGAGCCAAGTGACGAAGACGCTAATCATGAATTTGAAATTAAGGGACTCGATCGAGAAACTGCCGGAGAAAACAAATCAGAAGAAGAAGAAGAAGAAGCAATTTATGGCGAAGATAATGTACGGTCAAATGCTCTCAGGGATGAGAAACGTGATAGTTTCAAATCTAATAGCTTCCCCACATTTATCGTTTCAAATACCACCAATGCCACGGACCAGCCAAACCAATTAAAATTGAAATTTGAAACTGGTTACAGAGATCTATTAGAATTAATTAATGAAGCATATTATTTATACTGGAACCGCAAATCCGACTACATTACTCTAGTCTTGAAATTTTCCACTGATATATCCCAAAATGATGAAATTTTATACTTGTTAAAACATAAAGATCCTAGAGTTATCGTCATGATAAGTTATTATATTTCATTAATTGCTTCAATGGATGATAATATTTGGTGGTATGACTCATTAGTTGACGAGATTGATTATATCAGAAAAATTCTACCTAATGAATGGCTTCCTTGGACAGATATGGCATATCATACGGTGCATGCAAATTGGAAAAAAAAGCATCCTCAAACTCAAACTCATAATGGTAATGAAGCAAACGGTTATAATGGGCAAGTTCAAGATAGCGTGACCAATGGTTTTGGATACTCGAATAATAATAGTGGATCAGTGCCTCAACAGTACTACCAGCCACCACTCTAATCATGGGATAATGCGCTTGATTGTATTGATTCTTTTTATCCTTTTGTCTTTATTTTTCTTGACCTGTTTTCTTTGTTCTATTTCTAACTATCTGACTCTACATGGCTACCTTTTTGTTCTATGCTATTTTCATACCTCCCCTGTGTTTCGTTATTCGTCCTCAATAATTTTACGCGTCTTGTCTAGTGTAAAAAAATTCCAGTCATATTTTGATTTCCTACTCTCTACTTTCTACATTTTGTCTTCTAATTTCTATTCTATTTTCTATTTTTTATTTTTCACTTTATTTCTAAAAATTCTACCTGGCGTTGTTGTACATTATTCTAACTATTCATTATTGTTTTCACTCTATTGATTCTATGTTTGTTTTTGGCAAGTCTGTTTTCATAAATCTATATAAATTCCTGACTTGCATTAACTTTTTTTTTTCAATTTTTTAATTTTCTGATGTTTATTTATTCTATTTTACCAATTTATAATATTTCTTGAAATATTTTCTCCTCTCATTAGTTTATACTTCTATAATATGTATTTCTTTTTTTTGCTTTTTTCCTAATTCTTCTCTTTTAAGCATGTTTAGACAAACCTATTACAGTATTTTTCTGCTGTATCTTGTATCAGTAATTAAAATTTATGAAAATAAAACATAAAAATACAGCTTTTTCTTAAGATATTTAGAAAACAATTAGTGCTTATGTCAATTAACTAGCAGTTAAAAGCCTGCTTTAAAGCGGTGCATATAATTCGACTTATATTAGTTTTTTAACCTTTGTGATATCTGATGGTGAATATCACGGGTGCAGAAACCCTGAAATGACTCCTAAAAATTACCTGATACAGTAACATTAATGTGCTTGGAAGCTGAACCGTACAAATGTCGCACATGCATGCGCTTAATTCAAATTTTGCTAAATAAGTCAGAAATGAGCCGCCTCCAGCACTTGCTTGTTTGCTGCAATATAATAAATAGCTAACGCAAAGTAGCAACGTATGGTGCATTTATCTGATGTTGGCTTTAAGAAAACCGACTCTTTAAAAGAGAAATTTATCAAAGAAACAGAAAAAAACATCTATTGTGAATCACTTTACTATTCATTAAATCCACTTACAAGAACATTTTTTACCACCACCAGATAATCATCTAGTTCAAAACCAGCAAAATAACCAGTATCATAGCCAGTAAAACACAACAACAAAACTGAGCTTTAATATTTTTTTGAACGAACGGGGCTAAACACAACCGGGGATCTGTTTACTTGGTGCCACAAGCAATATATAACTCTAACCAGGAAAAATCATTATAAATACTTCGGTGGGGCTGGGAAGTGGATCTAAAGTTGAATAAAGCTTTATCTTTTTACCCTTTTACTTAGAAGCTAGTTGGGGTATAGGTTCTTAGTAGATGTTCGGCAGAAGTTGGAGCTGAAATTTGTGCCGAGGGGAGCATTCGGTTTGCCCGTCAAAACAAGCTTAGAGTATGAATTTTTTCATTGCCATGGCTCATAGAAATACCAGAGCCCGAAGAAATAAATGACAACAGCCCAGAGTAAGAAGAAATTAGCGCAGCACTGCTTTGAGAGTAGAGCGCGAAGATCTAGATTACAGCAGCTAGAAAACAACGACTCAAAGTTATTTTAGAGCAGAGATTTAGAACACTAGGACTAGATAACGACTCATGATGGAAACAAGGCACAAAGATTTAAATGAAAACAGCAGCTAAGTTCAAGATGACTATGCGACAACGACCCATGGTGAGATTAGAGCACGACTACCTTGACAGCAGTCACACTTTGAATGTACAAATATAGAAAAGTTACCAAAGCACGGCCAATGGCACACCAGCAACAGAAAAGACACAATTGGCAAGTCATAGATGAGAATAGTGCTCTGAGTTCGTACCATATTACCAAAAAAATGCTGAATTTCAAACGTTATTAAACAACAAGACTGGCATGGATGCGGTTTTAACTTCTTGAAAATAGACAGTTAATAGATCAGACAAAAAGGATTTCAAAACAAACCTTAATTTATAAAAAAAAAAAAACCGAGAAATTGAATTTACTATTTTATAAAACTAATCCTTAAAACCAAACCAATATTAATTTTTTTTTTTAATATAAAAAGCTTTTTTTTTTTTT
>JXWR01006865.1_pt1 | contig 13024 bp, 7 predicted proteins | sample 315541 | NCBI WGS metagenome assembly JXWR01 (sample SAMN03273951, study PRJNA271842) | soil metagenome | isolation source: rice field ambient CO2 | place: India: CRRI Experimental farm Cuttack,Odisha-753006 | collected 2013-12-17
AAAAAAAAAAAAAGATGAAATGAGTGAAAATGGATAATTATATTTTGAAAATTGAAAGAATAAAATAACCGAAAGAATATGGTTTGTTCGGCATTGTAGAACAAGATGCACTGCTGATCTTGCCATATTCTCTACTAATGTCCTAAATTGTAAAAGTGATGTTCTAGATTGTCACTTTTTACGCTGTTGCAATTCTGTTGCATCACCCGCCTCGGAATAGGTTAACCCAACTTGACCTGCAAAAATAAGTAAACATATATGCATTATATGCATCACAAACTGAGCACCATATGATATATTTTAAACCGCACGCAATCTGCGCACGGTTTTACCTTTTTTTCTCATTAGCTTTTACTAAAACCCCCTTAAGGTTTTCAAAAATTTCGCCTGCAGTATTCAGCTTCTATTTTGCATCATTACCATTACCACTATGGCCCAAATTCTTTGGCTTTTTAGGCACAATTGGTGGTGGTCCTTTCTTAACCCCTGCTATTGATGAAGTTGCAGTTGCGCTTATACTTGCAGTGCTAGCATTGTTTGCACTGTTATTATTGTTGCTAGAGTTATTGCCAGTTAGGCCAGTTTTGCTCTTGGAAACAGGGAGCAAAATTGAAGAACCTGAATATCCCGGTGGATGATTGCCAGTATTATTGTGGTTGCTGGTGGCGCTGGTGGTGCTAGTAGTGCTATTACCTGTATTTGTGCCACTTATGTTAGCGCCGAATGATGGCGGTTGAGCTATTGATGGAAATCTGCCCAAGGATGCTGAAGAGCCGTTACTGTTACTAGTGCTGTTTATATTAGCATTGAAGCCATTGAAACCGCTATTAATGGTGGCGGGTTGCTTTTGCTTATTGAGTTCCAATTGCTGGGCCATCGAAGCTAATGTCTGTGGTGGTTTTCTGACGTAGTTCCCAGTCCCAACAGTGTTGCTAGTGCTAGTGCTAGTGCTAGTATTTGTACTATTGTTTCCAGTGGAGTTAGGACTGGCTTTATTTCTTGGCTGGAGAATTGACATAGAGAAGCCTGGGGGAGGAGTTGCAGCAGCTGAGGTTGGCGAGTCAGGTGCTGCTGCATTTTCTGTCAAAGTTGCTATTGGAGCAGAGACAGATTTCTTGGTTGGCGTTTGAGATTGAGATGTCTGAGAAGCACTGTGAAGTGGGGCTTTTCTAGCAGCTGGCACTGGTGGCGGAATACTAGAATGGGTACTTGGGCTCTTGTTGATGCTATTAGTTGAAGGTGATGGTGATGCTAAGGATGGTGATGTCACAGTTGGTTGTCTTCTTGGTAACGGTGGTGGCGGTGCATCTGATTTTTTATCAGCAAGAGATAACAAATCAATGCCTAAACTGCCGCTATTACTTGAGTTTTTGCTACTGTTAGTATTCATGAATGTATGCGATTTTGCTGGCGGTGTTCCTGCTGTTGTTGCTAGTGGTGTTGCTGTTGTTGTTGAGGCCCCAAAATCAAAATCAATCAAGTTACCACTACTACTGCTATTACTTATACTGGTACTGCTACCGTCCCCACTAATGGTGTTAGCCCTTCTCGGAGGTCTTGAAGGCACTCCGCTATGAACCAAATAATCTTTTGCTTTACCATTTACCACTTCCACTAACGAAACACCGTCATTGCCTGTTCCTTGGCCCATAAATTTTTCCTTGTATTTAGCATACAATTTCAGTTTCATTTCATTCTTGATTTTCTCATTAACAAATTTAACATTGGTTTCAAAAAGGCAATAAACAGGTTTATGATCCGAGAACAACACCCCTGGGCAAGAATCATAGCCTAAAGGTGACAATGACCGGCCTTTGAAAAGGATACGGTCAGTCCATGATGGTGTACGCTGTTTTTCCGATGAGTCGTAATTGTTGGTGTAGTTATCGAATTTGTAAGTTGGCTTGAATGTAATTTCAGATTCTTCGAAATTTTTGAATGCATTTTTTGCATGAATTTCCATTAGCAACTGATCGTAAGCTAGTAATCTACTAAGACGCTGATCATTAGCCAGCAGCGCCAATTCTTGTCTAACTTGATCATTTGGTAAATTCACCCTATAATTCAAATCACCAAGCCAAATAACATTTTCATGATTGAAAATCTTCCCACCACGGGAGAAATACACACCATTAGCAATAGCACTATAATCATTATTACGTTCCACTACCGCAGTATTCCCTGAGGCCAAATGACTGTTGACCACACAATAACTAGTAGCCCCAATATTAAACCGAATTGCAATAGCACCCTTATTTCCAGTTATTCCACCTAAGCCGGTCTTTTTAGTGTATCCTTCAACCATGGTGATTTGTTCAGCAATGCTAGATTTAGCAAAAAACAAAATCAATAATGAGGTCATTTGCTCTGCACGGATCAACGTATAAGTGACGCCGCTGTCTTGAGCTATTGAGTTGAGTAAATTGTTGATGGCCTTTTGCCATATGGAGCTGCGGCTGTAATCTGAATTTAAGATATTTGAAGCGTTTAACTCAACCACTTCTTGAAATCCAAGAACATATACGTCTGGCTGGTCAGAGTAAAAAAATGAGTTACTGTCTGGCATCAACCAATCCACTAGGGATTCATAGTCACCGCGACTGTTTGGCGTATTGGTTAAACTTAACCCATTCAAGTTAAATGTACCGGCAAAAATGGATCTGACTGACTCATGAGTAAATTTAGACTCCTGCTGCTTCAAGGACAGTTCCACAGATTCATTGATTGGGTCAAATAAAATTACAGGAGTTTGACCGGGAATACGCCCAAGTAGTGTGTCAATGGTGATTTGCTTGCTCTTGTCGACAAAATTGTTTTGATACATTCTAGTAACTGATTTTGTGGCATCAGATAAGAAAAGACCAAGGGTCATTTTACCAGATCTGGAAAATGAAGACTTGAGTGCATTTGTACCGGTATATATTTGGGAAATTTGATCACCGTTATCCGCCCATAATGCATTATGAAGCAGTAAGAGTTGGCTCATTGATGAAGAGCCAGCACCAGGACCAGCGGCTGGAGAAGCCAAGTTGTAGTCATCCAATATGAGACTTAAAATACTGGAAGCAATGACTTGCTGGGACAAGTTTGTACGGTCCAAGCAATCTAAACAGTTGGTTCTGAATACGCCTTGTTGGGTAGTCATTACTTTGTTTTCTTGGTATGAGTATGAATAGTAGTCAAATTTTTCCACTGAATCATTCAAATAGTTGAGGATGCGATTAGCCAGAGCGTAATTACCGCCTTTGGTTTGTTGATGGAAATCAAACTCTGTGAGTAATGTATTGTCCTTTGTGACACAACTGTTAGCAGCTGCTGATTGTTGGGCATCTACGATATGATCCTTGTATCTTTTAGACAACTCTATTTCCGATGATTTTTTGGACAACAAGTTGACAACGTGAACAGTGTTGTAATTATCAATCAAATTTGACCAATGTTTGAGAAAAACCGGATGAGTGGCTTCCTTAGACCTAGTGATTTGCACCTTGGGGGTAGAAAGTGACAATTGTGAGGAATCTTGTTCCCAAAACACTGGAATAGAACCACGAATTTCCACAAATGAGCAAACTATTTGCTTTGGTACATGCAAAATGATTTCCGTTTCAACAAAATTTGCCACATTACCATCATCATCAATGCCTCTAGCGTTGTAACGGGTGCCTGCTCTTTTCCAAGACTGGCGAGAAATGATTGAGAGCATGGCATTATGGTTGGCAACTTGTACCGGTACGGTTTTAGCAAAGCCTCTGATCACCGTGGTCAAAAACCCATTAATGTCAAGTTGTTTTTTGTTTTCTGGGGAGGCATTGTTTCTAAATTGGATCATTTCATTCATCATAAAGTGATTCCACATATATTCTTGCTTGTAAGTGTCGATGGAAAGTGAATTATCAGCGATGCCACGGTCCTGCAAGCGGGTAGTAAGATCAAAGTTTGTAGAGTAGTAGAAAGAACCATCGTTAAGAAGCTTTCTGAGCCCATTGCAGGGATGCTCAATGATGGCGGGGTCAGTAGTTAAATCATCAAGAGGGTTTTGAGATGGCGCTTGCAGCTGAGCATTGACAATATTTGGATTAGTGTTTGTTGTGGTGGAATTTACCAACAGCGACGATAAGTTCAAGTCGTCATAGCGGTTGCTGTTCAAGCAGAAAAAGTCGACATTGAGAATACGGTTGACAGACTGGTTGGCGATGGGCTGGGCCACCGGTACAGTACCAGTGATTGTGACTAAAAAAATCAAATTGTTGACTTCGATCAAGCCAATGAAACCATGGATTTCTGAGTGGGAAAGTTTGCGGAGATGGTTCTGGTTGATTTTGGCCGCTGGGGCAAGCTCGACAATGCAGCGCGGTTTGCCGGTGGCGCTTTGAGCGATGCGAAATAGCAAAGCGTGGGAGCGGGACACAAGCACAAGGGCCCTAGGGTTTTCCTTGTAGAAGATGCGCATTGGGTGGTGCTGGTGATGGTGCTGGTGATGGTGCTGGTGATGGTGATGGTGATGGGTCATGGATTGATACTCCACTGGAGTGTCGGCGTCTATATTGAGTTGGTGATATTAGTTGCCAGACTTCTCGTTTTGACACTCGCACGATGTAGTCATGTGACTAGTATTTCTGCTCCAGCAAAGTGCTGCTGCTGCTTCTACGACTGCTGCTGCTACCCAATCCAATCACTATGTTACAATAATCGTCTATCATCAATTCTATACATCGCTAGGAATCTAATCGTACACCAACTGTTCTGCCTGCCTCTGCTTGAGCGACTGTTCTGCTGTCTCTTTTCTCACCTGCTGCATTGATTTGCCTCTCTGTTGCCGTAGCTGTTTGGCCAACTGCCCATTGTCCTTTGCCTTCTGGCTCTGAAGACGGGCCTGTAAAAGCTGTTAGTAGAATGGTACAAGACAGTGATATGGATACCGGTAGTAATTTCGGCGACGTTGAATCGTGTTTAAGGGATACTTGCCTCTGCTGCTTTTGCTGCTGCTGTTTTGGGATCGCTCTTTTCGCCGACTGTGTTTGTCTTGTTGGTTGGAGTTAGAGTGTTTCCCTTGGTACGCGTTCTGGATGTCCTGTTGCCTGTTGTTGTGTTTGAGGTGGTGTTTGTAGACTTGTTCTTCTCTGTGGAGGTGGTGGTGCCTGATTGGCCGCTGAAGCAGTTTCCCATGGTGGGTGTGTCTGGTGTTTTCTGTGTGTTGTTTTGTGCTTGGTTCTTGTGTTCTTGTGTTACTGTGATACTCCAGGAGGAAAAACTGCTGTTGAGTTAAAGAAAGAGCGATGCTTCCAGTTAATTGGATCGCTGGCGATCGATGATCCGCTTTTTCCTTCCTCGCCCCGCCCTGCAGCTGCCTATCATCAATACTCTCCAAGACAATCACTGCCTGACAACTATGATAATCTACTCTTTCGCGGACCAAGCTGTAGTTGTAATATTTATTCTCCGTAGCATAACGATATACGTCCTAATTAGCTCCAAAAAAACACTGTCCCCCAGCTTCAGCGGTGAGTCACAGCTCAGCCCCTACGAAACACCAAGCAACCGTTATACCCATATGTATAACACGCCTGATTTCCTGTGGCAAGGGCTTGCTTAGTATTGATGAATTTTCTGAGGGAGACGATGAAAGAAAGCATTCTGAGTTGACTGAAAAGAGAATTCAAAAGAATGATAGCAAAGAGAACTGTTAGAAATAAAAGTAATGTAATATTGACTAATAAAGTAAGAAAAAAAAAAAAAGGGAAAATAGAGTATTCTAAACCTAGGGAGAATATAGTAGAATGACAACAACTAATTATTTTGAATATATAAAAGCTTAAAAACAAAAGCAACAAGAGAGAGACAGAGAAAATAGAATTTGAAAAGAAAATAAAAATCATAAAATCCTTGTTCATTAAGTAATGTAAAAGAAATGCTTTTGGTTGTAATCAGTAACATCCATAAGTTGCTCATCTTCAAGCCCACCGACTTGCAAAATATCTTTACCATCATTTTCTTCTTTAGCAATAATTTTTCTCTTCAACCTGTTCATTCTATCAGCAACAGCCCAATAAGCTAAACTTATAAACATACAAGCACAGTATGCCACAAGCATGGAAATGAACCCACCAGTGTATCTTGGTGCTTGGTTAGAGCTGAAAGTTTGCGTCCCTGTAATTGCACCCCCACAGTATCCCAAATAGTTAAAACCATAAGTGACGGCTTTCTTGGTGTTACCAGCAGTATTCGCTTGAACGCATGACATCATGACAATATAAGAAGCGAAATAAAAATACATCATGTATAACCCAACAAGTTGTGCTGCAGTGTTTGAATGAGGACAAGAGTAGCAGACTATTGCTCCAATCAATGGAATGATTAGCGAGATGAAAGCGGTTAAACATCTACGATTAACCCATCGAGCAGCAACCCAGCTGAAAAAAAAAGAGGAAATTGAAGCTAACACTCCAGTTGGCATCCCCATAAGAGAAGACTCAACTGATGAAAAACCCAAATTTTTGATAATAATACTAGAAAAGGTGCTAAGCCCACTGTTTGGAACATTAATCCCAAAATTGAACAACATGATGAGGTAAGTGCGGACATCAAGGAATGACTCGGCCACTTGTTGCCATTTCCACGAAGAAGAAGACACGCCAGTAGAATTAGCAGCTACCCGTTTAACCATGAACACCTTTTCTCTGATTGTAAGGAACTTGGCGTTAATTGGGGAATCTGGAAGGAAATATAACATAAACACGGACCAAACAAATGAAATGCATCCCACCAATATGTAAATGTATTTCCACGTTGGAATTGCATCACCGAAAGTTGTGGCTAATGAGGTCAATGCGCCATTAATAACCGATGATGCAAAAGCAAAGATAAGAGCAGTACGATGTGGCGATTCGGATTTTAGATAGAAAACCGAAACCATTAATGAACAACCAGGAACAATAACACATTCCACCATTCCCATGAGAAACCGCAATACTGCCAAACCAGCAAAATTATGACACGCACATTGAAGTAAAGTGAAACTGGACCATAAAAGTGACGAGACGGCAATAACTTTACCAGTGGGGAATCGTTGTACCAAATATGACATTGGCCACATACCGACTAAAGAACCAATGAAAAGAATAGAACTAAGCCAAGAGTATTGTTGGCCATGAAGATTATTGTCTTCTCTTAAGTTAAAGATTGCAGCGGTACCAAGACTAACTTTATCGACTGCACCCATGGTAGCGGTGAAAAATAGACATGGAAGCAATAGCCAGTCAGTTTTTCTAATGGCTCTCTTTTCTTCTGCTGGTGAAAGGGGGTCATATTTGCCGTCATGGTCAAGTAAGAAAATTGCTGCATCATCAGCTTCATTTTCTATGACTTTGAGTTGTCCCTGTGCAGTTTCTATTGCTTCGGCTTCCACTCGCAGCATTGATCCAGCTTTAGTATCCGACTTTGGTGATGCTGTAGGTTGCATTATGTGTTCCCTAAATCTGTTGAACTAGTGTTTATGTTAAAGTGTTGAAGTTGGTACGAGGTATCAGAATCATAATATACACAAACATCTAAGTGAAATTTGGCAGGAATCAATGCTCAATAAATAGTACATATTTTCTTTTTGTGGGGTTAAACAGATAAGATAAAGATGACCGTAGTTTGACATATTTTCCTCTTTCAGATAAAAGATCTAGAAATTAAACTGTTGTTAATTTTTGTAGACTATCTTTGGATAAGCATCCCAAAACTCAAAGCTTAGTCGGTTGCACCTAATGCTGGTTCTTCATGTGAACCACCGCTTCCATAATTGATTTCTTCGCAAAATTTGACATTTAGCAACCATTTTCGTTTTGTCAAGTAGCGCAAAAAAAGAAGGCTCTTATCACTATGTCAAGAAAAGGTTCAGCGGGGAGCTCGCTGGCTCCAAGGAATGTCGATACGAGCTGCTGTTGGCCGTTGTGACTACTAAGGGAACTGGCAGCTAAACTATTGCTTGAAAGAAGGTGCAGACGACGATGTCTGCGGCTCTGCAGAAACTCATGCAGGTGTTAATCACAATAAAAAAAAAAAAAACGCGCCTCGATAATGCGGCTCAACGCAGAGTTCCGAGGGTTTTTAACGGTTCGATCATTAACTATCGATATCAGATCATCACGGCTCATTGAGACTATAACGGGAAATTTTGCGGATGGTTTACTATCTAGCAGATTTAAACATTAGAATAAAAAATGCTTAGATGGTTTGCCTCAAAAAGAAAGCAAGATTTGATCATTGATTTGCTAGTGCTTACGATAGCTATTTACATACATAGGGGTTTACCGTAAGCTTCTGCTATCGTGGCGGCAGCCATATCTAACATGTTGGGCTCTAGGTTGTTTAATCATTAAAGGCAATTTAAAATTTAGAGTAAAAAAGACTAGAGAAGCTTAATGTCTAAAGAAATGAATTAAACTGCACGAGTTGCAAGAAAGCTACAAAAACAAATTTGTCTAAAGAAATGTTTAGCGTTTATTATTTACTATTCAACATCTAGCTTTGAGTGTGATAAACGTAGGAATTTTTTTATTTTATTTTATTAATGCTTTGAAGTAATGCAGTAGTGGCAGAAAAACAGTATTCAGAGCTTTGCATTAACCCATTTTTTAATATCTTTAATGTCTTCGACTTTGTTATTACCCCCGAGTCTTCCTTGTAAATGGAACACGTCTCTGTTGATTGCAGTTTCTGGTCTCCAAGACCATGCTTTTCTTTTATCTTCTGAAATCCCTTCTGGCCCATTTATAACAAGCTCAGAAAGATAGTTGCCAATGATAGGCATATATTTGAACCCTTTCCCAGAGTCACCGGTTCCTAATACCAACCCCTTGTGTTTTGGGTGGTCACCAAAAAGGAATCTACGGTCGACAGTATCAGTACACCAGCAAATCTTGGCCACAGAAAATGGCCTTTCTGCAAATTGTGGATAGACTTGTTTCACAAAGCTTCTAATGTATTTTTCGGCTTCTAACGGTAGCTGGTTTCTGTATTCTGGAATGGAAACTGGGCCTTTGTTAGTAGAGTTCTTACTCATGTTGATCAATCCTGGAAATTCATTGCAAATCTTGAGCTCGTTGTTAGAATCTGGCTCAAAGAAGAAACCTTCGTCAAGATTCAACACTACTGGAGAATCTTTGAGCAATTTGGCTTCGCTTTCAGAAAGCTTAATATGACCGACAGTCCAAGCTTTGGCAAGCAATTGCCCTTCAAATTCTAAAAGGTTAACAGAGCTAGCACCGGCCGCCAACACTGTTTTGGTGGCATATATAAGCTGTCCCGAGTATGTCTTTACCCCAAGAACAGCACCGTCATCGCCAAAAATAAAAGAATCAGCAGAATCAACAACAACTTTTGCGCCAAGTTTCACACACTCTTCACCGGCTCTTCTCAATGCATAACTAGCAAACACCCAGCCACAATCTTCTTTGTGATGATATCCAACCCAACCCGTAAATCTGGTATCTTTCAAGTTGAGATGCTCTAAGCTGAGTTCATAGGACTCGAGTTTCAAAAGCTTGGCAAAGTCCTGGGGAGTATTAAGGTCTGTGATATCTTTTCCTTCTTTTTTCAAGATTCCTTTTCTATATTTTATTTCGTCAACAGCTTCAGCTCCTGTACCAGCATATATGATACCCGTTTCATGGTAAGCTGGTTTATATACAGGATCATTTTTCCATTTTGCTAAAGCCTCGAGTGCTAATTTTGAATCAAATTCGTCTTGCACTCGGCTTTGCAAAATTTTGTTGACATCGTTACCAGCAGATAATGGAGAAGGAACTGGATATGGATCTAAAATGGTCAAATTTTTGTGACCTTTGCGTAAGAGCTCAAGAGCAGTGGACAAGCCAAAAGTTCCTGCTCCGACAATCAAAACATGTTCTTCTGGGGATAAAGCCATATTAAAATTGTAACAATTTGTGTGCCTGTTTGCCAACTGTGTAATGTGCAGGGGTTGTCTTGTGGTGCGTGTGTATTTTGTTGAATTGATACAGACGATTGATAGAGAGTTGTTGGAACTTGCGATAATTTATACCACTTGAAGAACAGGCAAACAGAAAGTATGGGCTGAATCCTCGAGGAAGCAGAACCTTACATAGGTGATCAGGCCAAATCAACAAATTCCATACCTGTTGATTGACTGTGGTTGCTGTGTATCCGTGAATGATCTCACGAGTTACGGCTAAAATATCCACATTTCTTGTAGCCATTACTGCAGCCATTGCCTCGGACGAGCCAATCGATTCGCTTCGTTTGGACCTTCCCAGCCGTTTTGACGTATTACCCGGGAAGATACCCTATCTGGAAGCATATGACTGCGTTAGGCTGCAGTAGACCGCATGCTATCAAGCTAGCGGAAATGCGGTTGTAAACCAAGAAAGAGGGTGAATGTTTACGTCCTTGAACACCCCCGGAAGCAGATATGACATATTTTTTTCCCCGAGGATATACAGCCGCGATAAAAGAACAAGGAGCTAATCTCCATGACCATACCCGGAGAAGATGCAGATTTGATAGACCAAAGGCTAGCTAAATTCACAACATGTTTCAAAAATTATAACAACCTGGTGTCGTAAAGTAATAAGAATGCTTTGTTATTGACTTATCTTGCTTCCATATTTCCAAGTCTTACCACTTGGTATACTGTCAAGAGTGGCAGTGTTCTCGCCATGGGGAAAATCAAAACTTACTTCCCTAGAAGCCGGTCTGGTTGTGTAACATGCAAACAGAGGCGAGTCAAATGCGATGGTAAGTCGTTTTGAATATGCTTCAAGATGTTTGGGGAAATTACAGCTAACAAAATATTAGAGACACACCCTAAGTGCCAAAGATGTTCTCGCTTGCACCTACATTGCAAATATGAGCAGCCTTTATACTGGGAGGACGATGCGCTCAAGAGGGGCATTACATTTGGCAGGTCTGACAAGGCAAGACAACAAAGAAAAGGTGAAACTGTTGAAGATCATGACAATGTACGGCTACTTAAAAGCCTTAAAGAAGGACAGTCTAATCATACCAAAAGAAAATATAACTTGTTTATTAACAGCTCTAACAATGATTTTGTCAAGCTTTATTCTAGCCAAGAACCTGTAAAGCCTTCAACGCTTATTTCGGCACCAGTTAACGCCAAACCAGCGTTAATAGTTCTGTCAGCTTCAGAAAGCGTTCTTCACAAGTACAGTCAAATCAGAGACACCCCTTTGTGCTCAATATCTAATACCGGTAGTATTGTTGATCTTCATAGCTTAGCATTGTTAGATGAAGAATTTAGAGATTTGTCGAATAGTATAATAAGGTCCTCAGAGGACAAGCCACTAATACCATTTCTATCAAACTCTATTCCTAGGATGTTCTCTTCAACAGACTTAACTGCCAAAGATTCACAAAATTTTCATGAAATAGACAGCCAAAAAAGCTCTTTTCAAATTGATGGTATTTTCTTGCAATCTTTCTCTTCTCCGCACTTGGCTCATATAACAAGGCCATCTTCCCCAACTTTGGATATTCCCAAAAACCCTCTCTTACTACCTCTGCTACTGTTAGCCCTGACACTTGGAAGTAGCTCCATGGTTGATGCGATTCATATAACCTCATTAGAACGAAGACTTTTGAATTATTTTATCGAGCACATCTGCCCATATTGCGTATGCTATCCAAAAGTGAGCAAGAGAATATCTCAGTTCATACAAAATTACAGTTTACTTGTAAAAACTTCTGCAAAAATCAAACCTGAACTCAATCCATACTTATACTTGATTGTCCCATTATCCTTCCAGTCTATGCTAGTGAAGAAAGCAGTTATTGCAGCAAGTGCGAAACAGCTATTGCTTCTAGGAGAAGCAAGCTATGAAAAAACGGCAAAGACGTACTCTTATCAAGTATTAAAAGAGCTTCCTGGCGCTATAAACGCGAAACAGCAAAATAAAGATTCGAACTGGGATGACATTTTAGCAACAATGATTATGCTTTGCTTCATGGAAATTCTGGCAAATTGCAACAGCACATGGTTGGTTCATTTGAATGGGGCCAAACAGTTTTTGAAAGAGTCATCAATAAGAAACAACTTGAGTTCAGTTGGAAAATTTTTTATCAGATACTTTATATCACATGAAGTGATGGGAGAGACTGCTTGGGTTTACGATGCTCGCTTACAATCAACGAAACCCATCAACGATGACCCATACATCAAAGCTCTCAAGCATGATACAGATACAAAAATAGACTTGGTTCTTGGCTGCTCTCCGTATTTATTGAGCTTGATTCATAAAATTTCCGTCCTTGGCAAATGCTATGAGGACATAGAATTAAAACCAAGGGACAAAAGAAAGTCTTTAGAAACTGAAATTTTGTGGAATGCAGCAACTTTAGAGCAGTGTTTAATGAAATTGAACCAAGAAGTTCCAGAAATAGAAGAAGAGGATGATGAAGACAGAGAATCTAGAAAATTTGTTTACATAATTGCGGAAATCAAACGACTAGCAGCATTGATTTATTTGCATGCTAGAGTTTATTTAGAATACCAGTTTTACCATGGCAACAATAGTAACGTGGCTGCTAAATTCGAAAAAGTGAAACACCACACAAGAAGAATTATTGAACTACATTGCGATCTTCCTGGGAATTATGCATCATTAATTTGGCCAATATTTATAGTGGGCGTGGTTGCTGCTGATGGCGAGGAAGAGAGGTGGTTTGTTTTGGATTCTTTGACTGCGATGGGGAAACATCGGAAGCTTCGGAGCGTCAGTACGGCAAAGGAAGTGGTGCTCAGTCTGTGGAAAGACAGGGATCTTGGGCACATTTTGCTTAGATGGAAGTCCATAATCAAGAGTAGAGCCAATACTATAAGCTTGGCATAATATATTTATATTACAAACTTTTTTATGAACCGGTTTCAAGTTACAGCCATTTAAAACTGTCATACAGACGTAAAAAATTGTTAAATTTCTGTCATCAAGAACTTCGCGAAAAAATTACGGTATAATGAAATTATATGAAACTATTCGGATGA
>JXWR01000756.1_pt1 | contig 13001 bp, 5 predicted proteins | sample 315541 | NCBI WGS metagenome assembly JXWR01 (sample SAMN03273951, study PRJNA271842) | soil metagenome | isolation source: rice field ambient CO2 | place: India: CRRI Experimental farm Cuttack,Odisha-753006 | collected 2013-12-17
AATCAAAACAGAAAAAAATAAAAAATCTTGAGTTATTAGCTCAGAAAAGCTATCAACTTCTCTGCTTTAACCAGTCTTTCCAAAATAATAAAGTCATTTCCCAGCCCATCAATAAAGCACAAACACCAACACTGACATTCAAAGTGAACATCGGGGTCAAGCCGCGGTATTCTAATGCGTTGACACATTGATCAGTGCTTTCCATGAAGATCAAGCCGCCGGCTAATAACGCGCTAGAAACAATCAATTCAGTGAGTGGCTTCATTGGTTTGTGAACTGAGCTTTTAGCCTCATATTTAGATGGTTTGGTAAACTGGCAAATAACATAAGTCAATAATCTGAAAAGTGCACCATAGGACAACATGTAACCCCATTGCATGTGAATTTTGGTTGAGGTTGCGGATGCTTGTGCGTGCTGCGACATCAAGATACCGGTCCAGAAAATTGTAAATGCTGGAAATGGATTTGGTGAAAACCCCGGTGAGGCATATTGTATTTGTTTGTTTGGGTGTCTGTTGTTATCATAAGACTCCATTACTCTTCTAAATCTCCATTCGGATAATCCAAACTCAGTGAGCAAGCCACCCAAACCACCACCAATGTACATGAAGGCAATGGAAGCATGCTGCAAGTCCTTGGCGGCCCATTCGCCACCTGGGTTGGATAAATGCTCCAAGAAGACATTGGTTGAACCGTAGAAGAAAATCAAAAAACTCTCGATAAATTCCATGGTGAATAACCCTTTTGGTCCTCTTCTAATTAAAAAATGTTTGTTTTGCTGTTTCTCACTGGAGTTGAACTTTACAGCGTTCCAAGCTAAACCTTGTTCATTCCAGCAACCACAGTATCTGGCCAAAGAAACAAGACCTAGCAAAAAGAAAACGCCACCTTTAATGAAATGAGCCAATAAATTAAAAACTTTGACGCCCTGGCCCATTAAGTTGGCAACGGCAACACCCGTAGGGCCGTATACTAAAAAGAAACCAAAAAGAGAGTAGTTTAAAAAGTTGAATATAAATGAAGAAAATTTGCCAAATCTATGAAGAAAAGATTTAATAAATTTGGAGTTGAACTTCTGGTACAAGCCATCTCTCTTAGAAGCTGCAGTTTTAAAAATTTTATTTTTCTTAGTCTCCATAATATAATCACTATTGATCAACCCTGCGTTTTCAGCATCATTGATATTATCGGAGAAGTGCACTTGATTAGAGTTTGCGGTTTCGTTATCATGCTGGCTTTCAATTTCAAAGGTATCTTCCTCACCGACTTCAGAAAGTCTTTCAACGGTAGCCTCAGAGTTTCTATAGTGCTGAGCATCAGAGAACCTAGGACTGTCGATGGAGAAGTTTTTACTGCTACTATGGTTATGGTGGCCATCACTGCTGTTATTGTTAAAATCGTACAATGTCGAGGATGGAGAAACACTGGAGCTTCCGCGCTCGTGACCATAATCTCTCAATGGTACATAGGTGTTGTATTCATCAACCTGGTTTTCTTGTGAAAGCCATTTTTCGGCATAGGCGAAGATTGCGCTGACATAGTGAACAATAATGCTGACAAACAAAATGTAGGACATTCTAGTATATGCATTTTTTGGATAAAGGTTTGGAACCGAACCGCCAAATATTGCCAAGCAGAGCAAGGCAGCTAACGTTGCTAACAAGTTGACAGTCAACGCTGGTAAGTACCAGTTAGAACCGACATTATTCAATACTAAAGTTATTGGGTAAAAGAAAAATATAATCAATGTGGTTAATACAATGTGGCCAGCCAAAGCGCCCTTATTAGAATTTTTTATAGTTAGGAAACTGGTAGTGTTGTAAGCCTCCCAAAAAGCACGTTCTTCGGGATATAGGTCGGTTTGAAGGATTGGAACACCATGATGATGATGGTCTCTGTGTGGCACTGGCTCGAGTGCATTGGTATTATTTTTGCTAGCCATTGAAGTAGTAGTGGAATCATGATGAACTTCATTCTGCATAGACATATCCTGGTGATCTTCGCTGGCAAGCGCCAAAACATTTCGGCTACCAAGTAGAAGAAAAGGTATTAGTATGGCGCTTAACTTCATTGTTCTGAGAATGTAATTATAAATAATATATTGACAATTAAAATGCACTTGTTTACCTTCAACTAGCTATGGTTATCCTTGGTAAGAAACTGACAATTATGAAGAAACTCTGTAAGCACTTTATAAACTGTTTGGTACTTTCAATAATAAGGCGGCGGCTGGTGGACAATGTATTGTGCCGAGATAGAAAAAAACAATACTAGGAGTATAATGAAGAGGAAAGTAGCCAAAAAGACTCCCTTGTGGCAGGTCAATGGCAGTTAAAAGAGAATGATTTACTGATAAAAAAGAGAAGAAATGTAACAAGTCAAGAAAAAGTATCAAATAAAAGGGAAGTATCAGTAAACCAGCATTGGGAATGAAATGGGGACAGAGCGCTTAAGTAGTAAATTTTGCCTATTAAGGCCGATCCTAATAGTTAAGAAAAAAATAAAGTAAAAAATAAAAAAAGTAAAAAAGTCGCAGCAGATGAGTCTTCTGCAGGCAGCTGCACCACCCAAGTTTTCGGAACTTGCGGACAAAAAAAGTTTTTTCCACCACATTCAGTTAAGTGAGCTTCGCAACCGCGGTTTACGCCCAACGTTAGCTGTTGTGAAGACATTTTGGCAGTGCTGTGGAAGAAGTAGTTGCTGTTGCAGTAGCAAGGCTTAAATCGAGTAACAATTATAATGTGGTCGCCAGTAGCAGACATCTCCGAAAGTATTTGATAACAATTGACAGCACCTAAAAGTGGAAACCTGATTATATTCTTTCGGAATACGACAAATAAACCCTTCCGATTCTTGTTACAGTCAGCGCTTAATTTCTCAACTCAAGCCGCCTTTGCAGCTGGGGAGATCATGAGTTACTGTAACGCTATTAAGAATTAGCAGGTATTGAATTTACTATTGTTGTATTGTAACAAATTTATGACCTACTGATTGTCGAAGCAGCTTCGAGTACCCTTTTCAAGTTTAAACTACGTACAAAACAGATTACTGTCACCGTCCAACAGAAACGGCGGGTAGGTTACCTAATTGACCTTACATGAATATCCCCTATAGGTGGGTATTTGCCTCATGAACGCATTAACATGACAATACTGTCTGCTCTCTGTGCTGCCTTAAGCGACACGGGCAGCGTGCAGCACACTGCAGCATGGAACCCGATAGAACCTTTCTGATGTATGTTAGCAGACAAAAAGCGTCAATGCCAAACTCGAGCTATATATTATTTATGATTGTACATCGCAGCATCCGCGGTGCCTTTTTGTTCCGAGCCGAGCGGCCTTTGATATGAGCGGGTTTTAGTTACTACCGCACAGCTTTTGCACATATTTTATATAGCACATATATGCTGTAGTGCTTGGTTTTTTGGCACATTAATAGTAGCAATGCTATCCACAAAAGGAAGGACCCTCGCGAAAGCCTCTTTGTGGTTCGGCTGGGACCTCAAGTTGGCCGAGGCTACCAAAAGCACAAAAAACATGCTAGCCAGTTAAAGTAATATTAATTACTTAGAGTCTTGCTAGGTATGTAATATTTTTCGTAATTAACCACAATTTGAAGCTCATTTCCATATGAAAGAACTTTAGTTCATATGGAAAGTCGCTATTCATTTAGCGCCGTTGACTCGGAAGCATCCAGACCCGATAATCTTTGCAGACCATCAATTTCAAGGAAAGTTCGTTCTCCACCCGTCATATGGAGCCGAATCGAGAGCTGGATGTTACAACCATCCCTCCGCCCCGAAAAAGGGGTATCCATTGAAGCTGATTATTCATCAACTGATTTTTTGCCGTCATTACAATGTAGGATGTACTTGCATTTTTACTTGGTACAAGTGCCTCCTCATTGGCCTGTTTGGGCTCGTATGACAAGAAACCGTATACCTGCATTAATGCAACACTGTCATTTTCTGACCCAACAGGTTAACGTTCTAGAGTGAAAACATATGAACTGTCTTTGCCCTACACGGAATTAGATAAAAATACATAGCACTGAAGTTTTGAGATTTTGAACTATTGTCGTACTTAGGTGAGATGCGGCTGGTCATAACTCAACCGTATTTTTCCCATTTTATCTTTAGCACGTCTTTGCCCCTTTTGCATGCCGTCTACTGGGTACTGCATACAACATGTTGACAGTCGCGCATGTGCTATAACATATAGCTTGATGTGCTGTCATACAGTAATAGACATGCTATAACTCTAGTTAACTTGATTTAAAATTAATTTTTTTTAACTGTCATATCTGCTCGATTAATCGCAATATGCTCTAATTTCTTCAGTGCACCTCTGTTTTTGGAAAAGTACCTCATACGCAGTTTTCTTCGTACTGTCTCAATTTTGACTTTATGCAGGACCTTCACTATCTGTTCGTCGATAATGAGATTTGGATGACAACTTCAGTTGCTATTGATTCAATAGGCTCATACTCAAACTTGTCTATAAAAAAAGAGCAGCATGTGAGAAACGCTGTAAAGCGTTTACAATTTTATTAAGAGAAAATTCAAAAAGAAAAGACATGTTCCAAGCTGAGCTTGATAGCACATACACACACATACAAACATACATATTATTGTAAGCTCTACCAGTTCATTTGCCTAAATGTTTACTTTTATTAAACCGCATAACATTATAGACTCACTATTCTATAGAACATGCGATTATATTGTAACCAAACCAAATATGTGAGCTAAATTTCTTTGGTATTGTTTCCTATCAACCAATCTTCAGCGCTGTTCTGTGAACCAGCATGAACAACACGTACTATAAAACTTAACTTTGGATAACAAATTGGTCTCAATAGTAACGCCATACAAAAAAAAATAGCGGTATTGTCGGAGCTACTAGCAGACAGCTTCTTCTTTCTTTCTTTTTTTTTTTTTTGTTTTACTGTGCCTCTTAGAGAATAAAAGCTATATCACATTTTTTTCAATACTTGATATGGCACTAAAATATAGTTTCTTCTAAGCGTGTGTGTTTTGTATATGATCTGAGTCTCGATAAATTATATTTTTGAATTGGCAGCATCTTTGCTACTTTTTTTCCTATTGTGTTCATTTTTTTGTCTACAGGAAAAAAAACCAGTTGTATGAATTCTCATGGTGACGACGCATGTCAAACAGAGCATTTTCTTAACAGGCTGCTTTTTAGTTTACCTCTGAGCTAAGATTCCATGTATATTATTGATTCCAATTATTAAATCTGAGGGTGCCTTAAAATATTTTTGCTAATATGATATATGGGAACTAAACAAAGATTCTTTGTATTTGCTACCGTAGCTTTGTTCATTGTTATAGAAAGTCCTTGGATTATTATATCCCTGAACCGTAAAATTACTAAATCGCAAAATTACTAAATTTTAAAATAACTAAATAGTAAAATTACTAAATCGTAAAATTACGGATCATCAAATCATAAAATCATCAAATCAGTAAGTCCACAAGTCAGCAACCCTGCTGCATGCTAGCTACTGCCAACACCTTAAAAATCATCACTGGATGACCAGCGGTAAACATCCGATCATCAAATTTAAAATAAAATCCATACACCATAAAATTTGGCGGGTAATGAATAAAATTTCCCAAAATCAATGACCGCCTAATATTTGTTTTTCTTTAGATGCAGACGATAACCTGCATGAGATGAAAAAAAATTATAAGCAGAGATTAACCGATAGAGCCAAGAATAGTGATCCTGTTGGAATGTATTTATCGAGTATAACAAACAGCTCGCACGTACTAAAATATTGCGACCATTACAACTTTCAAAACATACAGCTAAAATCTAGCAAACTGAAGATCAGCATACTACTAGCTGAAAGGATAAGGACAAGACAGCCAGTAAATCAAATCTAATACATCCAATCAAAATGTCCGGCATCTCTTCGAGAGTGCTAAACATGAAGTTTATGCGCCAAGCGGTGAAGAAAGAAAATATACAACAGGAAGAAGTGAAAGAACAAAAAAAGAAAGACGCAAGCCAGTGGTCATTGATCAATGTTGATGCATTCAAGAATAAAAAAAGCGCATTAGGTGCAACTTCGAAATTCCAGCTGGTAGGGTATACCGATGTTAAATCATTTTTCGATGAAGATGATGAGGAGGAGAATAATGAAGACAATAATCATAATCATAATAATAATAATGATAATAATGATAGTAATGATGATGATGACGAAGAAGGAAGTGGAGATGATAATGAGCCGACGGGGCTTGTTGGAAGAAGAGTTTTTGGCACGATAAAGAAAGAAAAGACGACTACTGAGGGCATTTCCAGTGATGATGCCAATGAGACAAATAGAATTACTGAAACAAAACTTGGAAAGGAGAGCAAGAAAAAAGGCAAAACTGTCAAGAATCAAGAGACTAGCAGTAACGCTGAATTTGGTAATGGTAAAACTACAGAACAACAAACTACTGCCAGTGCCGACTCAAACAAATTCCTCACAAATATACTTGATTCCACACAACCCAGTAGTCAGCAGCTGCAGCAGGAGCCATCAAACAAGAAAGGCAAAGGCAAAAACAATCAGAATAAGGATATTAGAAACGGAGAAAAGCAACTGATAATACCGAGCGTGGAGGACTTTCTTAATAAAGGCAGCGGCGAAGGTGACGGTGATGATGAAGTGGAAGTGGTAGGTAAGTCCAGACCCGGAAAGAGAAGCATGCCGCAGAAAGATAAGAAGCAGAAGAAAAGAAAGCATAACAAAGGCAATTAGATAAAGCAGAATTATAGGGTGGGAATATGTGCGACGATGTAGCCGGATCTTATGGACGTGAGATGGCCCTGTTGGGATGCTTACGTTGAGATTTTTGCAACCATGTTACGCTGCGTTTTGTTTTATTACTTGAAGTCTATCTTGATGTTTGTTAGGTTATTCTTTAAATTATAGGCGTTTATTGCTCTTCGTGACATATGACTGATCTGAAATTTGTTTTGAACCAAAAGTGTGACATTTGAATTTCGCACTTTGGCTTCGTCTTGGGCAACTGTGTGTGGAGACTTGTCCAATAAATGATTTTACTTTAAACTAATGCAATCTTTAGCAATGCTGTAGGCTTACGAATGTAGACTATTTTTATAAGCGTGCTTACTTTACTCTATACAAACAACAACACAAGAAACACAAAAAGAAGATATGAAAAGAAAAAAGAAAATAAAAAATATACCAAAACATAATTGTAACATAAGCAAGAAAGAAAAAAAATGAAGTAAAATGAAGTTTGAAGAAAAAAGTAAATCAAAACATATCCCAATTTGCATCTTATACATGAATAATCAAGCAACATTATTGCAAGCATGATATAATAGCAGTTTAGAATTGAACAAAAGAACAAAAATAACAAAAAGTGATGTAGTAAAACTAAGGCGTAATATAGCGAAGACATGCAATAAATCGCCCAAAAACTTGCCAACTTTATCAATATACTTTGTCCCATATTTGAAAAGCGCCAGAGAACATATAGTCTGGAACATATCCACAAAGTTTTTTAAAGGCAATGCTTTTTTCTCCAGGCTATGTCCTTTTTCTTTTCCAAAACATTTTCCAATGACAGGGAAACAAATCAATAACTATAATACAGCATGAAGAGAATAGAAGTGAAGCTGAATAAAGGAAGAAAAGAGTTTTTGTGATAAGTATTAGCAGATGCTAGACTAACCACTCAGTCATTATATCGTTTTTCAAGAGTTAAAACATAGTGATCTTATCTTGAAAGTCTCATCAAATAGTCGTTGAAATACTTCTTTCTTGGAAATATTCATTTTTTCGTTCAAATAATTAGCAGATAATTTTTCGAGTTATTAAACGTGGCTATGATGTCTTGCGCTGCTAGCATTATTATCCTCCTCCTCATCTAGCGTAGTTAAACCAACAGTTTCTTCATTCTCCAAGCTGAAGAGACTATGACTGTTAGAGCTTACCCTTCTGTGTAATTGTAATGATCTTCTAATGGAAACCCCTCCACCAACGCCATTGTCCAAAGGAATGTCATTGAAATTCTTCCCAGTTCCAAACAAGTGCTGTGGATTTTCTTCGTTGGTATTGACTGGCAACAAATCTTCATTTTTGTGTTTTCTGGATATATTCAACAAGAAAACGCCAAGGAAAATAATAATAAAGCCATCAATCAATGAGATAATGTTAATATTAGAGGTAGTATTGAAACCTCTAAAAAGGATAAAAGAAGCAGCCAAGGTACAGGAGGTGAATGTAACATAGTACAATGGGTTGACAATGGAAGTATCAAATTGATCTAACGCTTTGTTGAAGTAGTTCATCTGGGTCAAGATACAGAATACCACAACTATGATGAAGAAGTAAGTGGACAAGTGAGTGAACTGATTGTTACCAGCAAATGTCAACTTTAATGCAATCCCAAAAGCTTTTATGGCCATGACAGAGATTGACCCCACAGAAGAACAAATAGAGATATAAATAATTGGATTTTTCTCGCCATATTTTGGAGCCACTTTATAAATCATGAAGGTTGCAAAAACTGCCACGATTAAACAGTAAGATATAAAGCCAGGTCTCAAAGCATAGTCTAAAATTTCGTCAACAGTTTGAATGTCCTTGTCAGGAGGAGCATGTAAGACAATAATGACAGAACCCAAAATACAGTTAGCACATCCCAATTTGCCTAAAGTACCCAATTCTTCCTTCAAGAAAATGGCGGCCAAAATGGCACCAATGATGACAGACAAGGCACCTAATGGAGTGACAAGGATAGCAGGAGCAAAAGTGTAAGCTGCGAAATTTGCAATTTCACCAATGGCCATGGTGAAAATACCGGCCCACCATATCGGGTTCTTTAAGTATTCAAATCCTTTACCCTCATAACCTTGATTTTGAGCGTTAATAAGACCCTTTTTCGTGATAATAAAAGAAGTACCAATGGCTAAAGACGAGGACATTGCCAAGCCTAAACCAATGTATTTCTCTTCCATGACGACTATTCGTTGTAAATTTGATGGTTTTGGTGTGATCAGAAAACGCGAGTAGAAAGCTTCAGCCTAACCAGAAAACTCCTATTTGTAATATAAGAACGAGCGTGAATAAGCAAAAATGAAGTGGTGAATGTTTGTTTAGCAAACTGGAAATAAGCCTAATATTTATTTTCGTTTGATGGTGCTAATCCTCAGGAACGGAAAAGTATCAAGATTACCGTAGCGTGTCGAAAAAACCTTGAGACGGAAACAGGAAACAGGGAAAAACAAAAACACACAGAAAAAATGTCTATTATGACGTTGACAAAAACGCAAACCAAGAAAGATTAAACAAAAAAACAAAAAAACAAAAAAAAAACAACAAAAAACAACAGTAGCGAGAGCTGAAGTTTGCAGTAAAAAACACCAAAGTAAGTACTAACACTGGTGCTGCGGTCCTAGGGTCGAAGGAGATTTCAGCAGCGCCCACAAGTGAATGGATGGGCTCACCCTTGAGAAACAACTGCACACACCAAGCCTCGTTCAGCGCCACCTACTTTTACCCGGACACCAGTATCTGCCTCAAAACCAACTCACCTGCTTAACAAAACGCTTACGTCAGCTGAACAATACTGCCGTTAACAGCACAACATAAACATTATACCTACTAGAACGGTTTCCCACTATACAAGATCTATAGATACACAGTATCACAACAGCCTTTAGCTGCCACAGAATTTTATCCCAAACAATAAAAAGACCATTCATTATAAAACAAATCTAGGTGTCCACTAGTGATCACTCAAGCTCTGCTAGATCAACATCCTCGTTCGCCCACCCGTCCACAGGGTCGCTAAGGTTGCGATTCACCTTCCAGAGCTGAACCACATTGTTATCACTTACACTGGCCACCAACCACTTGAGACTTTCATCTGGGTGCCAGTTTAAGTCTGTGACAAGCCCAGTATGTCCTGCGTGCATCATAAAGATTTCTGGTGCCCCGTCGTCAGCATCCTCTTGATTCTGCTCTTCTCCAATTCTGGCAACATCCCAGACAATCACTCTGCGGTCTTCTGAACCGGAAGCCAAAAACCCATCAACATGCGGCGACCATTCAAGAGTTGTAATTGATTCAGAATGGCCCATCATCGAATGTAGCTTGCTGTTCAAATTACGGAGATCAAATAATCCCACTGTAGCGTCAGAAGATCCCGTCGCTAGTAAGTATTTGGAGAATGGAGAGAATGACAATGCATTAACTGACTTGTCATGAACATTAGGCTTGCTAATAGCTGGTTTTCTAAGATCTCTAGTATCGAAAACCAACAAGCTTTTGTCGTCCGAAACAGAGCCAAACAAATTTCCATTAAATTTGTGCCATTTGACATCGTTCACAATGTCTTCATGGAACTTCAAGGCATTGAGAGGCTTCAATATAGCATTTTGGTTTTCTTCTTCTAATTTGATAGATTTAGAGTTAATGTCCCACAAACAGATAGTTTTATCATCAGCAGCAGTAAGCAAATGTCCTTCTTTAAAAGTGCTCCAGTCAAGGCCGTAACCATTGTCTTTGTGGTGGCCCAACGTTAGTACTGGCCCTCTATTCAATTTCTTGATATCAGAATTAGCATATATGTAAGCAGTGCCAGTACCTGAAATTGAAGAAATTATCTTTGAGTTCTGAGGCATGTAACGCGTTCTATTTACTTCACTATCAAAGTGATCAAGCTTTTTTTTTATTTTGATCTTGGTTTGGGTTTTCTGATTTCCCTCTTTGCTAATGCCATTGACGTCTAAAGACTGATCCTCATACCTGGTGGAAATATATGACGGAAGATTAGCATTCACAATCTTGACATTCTCATGCTCTTCTCCTGATGTGTTGGTGCCCAATAATAAACTTGTGTTTATGCATTTATTTTCCTCATTATAGTCAACCGAAGGTAGCCATTGCACAGATAAGGATGGCCATTTGAGGTTTGACTCATAGACAAAGTCGTACATAAAGGGGCAGTTCTTTTTCCATAACTCATATTCCTGCTCTATGGTGAGTTCCTGCTGATCTTCTGTTGGCTCACTATTTTTCAACTGCTCGAGTTCTGTTTGAGCCTGTTTGATAGACTCCTCGTCAAAGCCTACAGCCATTGTTTAATATTATTAAATAACTTTGTGGTTCTTGTCCGTTAACACTGTCAACAGTGTACTCTAACTGGCTTATTTTTTGGTCAAAACGCGAAACTTTGAGCATCCACGAAAATAAAACTGAAAGAGAAAGAAAAAAAAAGCCGTGTTTCATGCGCGCTCAAAACACTGTGGTGTTTGGAAGTGTTGGTGAATAGCATATAGGAAAAGTGAAATCGCGACACCATAAACTATTGAAGATACGATATATAAACAAATCCTTATATTGGGTTTTCTTAAGATACACTTGTTCACGCACAAATCGTATTAACGCTCCTATCAAAACATACGTCATGAATGCAGTTAAAAATTCACCTAATGTAACAGGCAGTATCCCTTTGCCACCAGGACAACAGATCCCTCCTCCACCTCCAGCAGCAGCACCAACTACTGCGCTCCCTCAACCAATAGTAAGTCTAAAGCCAACAGACTTCACTATACCCCATAGTTTAGATGAGCTATTTCCAGAAATAGAGCAACTTAGGAAATTACAAGATGCCGAAAAAAGAGTGGACGCTTACACTACTAGAAAATGGATGGACTTGCAGGATTCTATTCAGGCGCCTTCTAAAACTACATCGGTGTTGAGAATATTCATTTATAATACTGCCGAGAACCAGGTTTGGCAAAAAGAATTATCTAAAAGTCAGGGAAAAGAAGTCAACGAACAAGAAGAACCTACCTGGACGCTTAGAATAGAAGGCAGGTTGCTCAACGATGACGAGCCAGTGGAGTCAGAAAATAGAGAAAAGTTTAGCAGTTACTTGACAGGCATTGCCATTGACTTAGATCCTACTGCAAAATTCGACTCAGTAAGCCCTAATCAACAAAACCAAAAAATCATCGAATGGCACGACAACCCACAGGGAAACATCTCAGCCTTTGACGGAATGGATATAAAAAGAAAGGGATCTGAAAAAGTGAAATGCAAAATCACGATCCAACCAAAAGAATATCCAACCAAATTTAAACTTGATGACCCGTTGGTGCAGTTACTCGGCAGCAACGAAATGAGTGAGCGCGATGTTATTTACGCGTTGTGGCAATATATTCAAATCAATAAGCTACAAGATAAAGCTGACAAAAGATTAATAAATTGTGATGAAGGATTAGAAAAAATTTTTGGATTCAAGAAAATTGCATTTCCAGATTTGCTAGTATTGATTAGAAAATTTTTGAGACCAGTGGAACCGGTAACAATTGACTATGAAATCACTCCTGATAAGTCGTCAACTTTAGGTGATGTGGTTTTAGACATCAGCGTGGAAAGAAGAGACGTTATTGAAAAGAGAAAAGCAAATGAACTCAACAAACTAAATGAAGTCTACTTCAAAAATGACGGGGCTATCAAAGAGTTGGACAACAAGATTGCCCTCGATATACAAGCTTTGAATCAGTCACGAACCAAATACGAATTTTACAAAAGACTTGCTAATGATCCAGTTGACTTCTTAGAAAAGTGGTCTGAATCTCACGCAAAAGCATTAAAAATTTTAACTGGTGACGAGGGTTACACTGAAGAAAACGCTAGAAGATCTGAATTTTATACTGATGAGTTATTAGACGAGAATATTGACTTATTGCTCAACAGTAATAGAATTTAAATGAGCTAAATTTCAATTTCTTCTTTCTGAAAATAATGTATAGTAATAATTGTAATTTTTGTTTTATTATGAAATCATAGTAGGGTCTTAAAGTTATTATGTTTAAGTCTTTTAGTAGATCTTTACTAAAAGATAACCAAAACGCAAAAGGTTATAATCAAAAGAGCTTAAAATTCAATATTTGGTCTATAACTGAAACAATATTTACAAGATTGAAAGTTCCTAATTT
>JXWR01004198.1_pt1 | contig 13000 bp, 6 predicted proteins | sample 315541 | NCBI WGS metagenome assembly JXWR01 (sample SAMN03273951, study PRJNA271842) | soil metagenome | isolation source: rice field ambient CO2 | place: India: CRRI Experimental farm Cuttack,Odisha-753006 | collected 2013-12-17
ACTGTTTCACTCATCAATTTTAACATTTTGGAAACATCATTATTGAAAACTGATGCTTGATACATTATGGTTTCTCTTGACGATGAACACATGTAATTCCCACCTAATGACTCCAAATTTTTAACCATTTCTACCCCATTGATGTTCTTTGTGGAATTGAAAGCAAGCTTATCCACAATGTGACTTACCCCCTGAAGACTTTCATCTTCAAATCTCGAACCAGCATTGACGTACACTCCGAGAGCGGAAAAATGACCAGGGAGTGGATTAGTAGCGACTTTCACTTTATTTGGCAATTCAAAAAATTTATATGGCTGTTTCAATGAGTGGTATTGTTAGTAACGTCAATCGTATCGCGAGACATGAAAAACAAACTCAAGTGATGTTCTCAGCTTAAGATATGGTGAGATCCAATTATTTTAACATACTTCTTCTTTAGCACTAGTGGCAAAGGCTCTGTTTTTGAGTAGACTCAACCCACGACCACTGCTTGATTTGATACTGTTTCTGAGCATCGTTATATATACTATTCACGGGTTCTTGCTTGAATATACTCCAAAACGGTTCTGTCTAATCTTCAAAAGGCAAGCAGTTATGCATTTATAAGTTATGTCATACAAAAGCACACTTTGAAAGTCTGGGCCAGCCATCGCCCACTTAATAATAATCTCTATACTAAATCCAACGAATGCTAACAATATTTTTTCTCTCGACGATTCAACCATGCGCAGACATGCAGTATATTCATGTGATTGTTACATGCGGAGATTCAGAGTTTCCGGAGAAGCAGAAATTCATCCATTACTGAGCAATACCGAACCAGAACATCCTTCTTCATTAATCATCATTATCTTTTGTCTCAATTCACCATTTATCAGCATCATCAGCATCATCTTTATCCTCATCATTTTTGCTTTCTTGAATAGCTTCATTCGCTAGGACTTTGACTGCCAAACATGCCGTTTGCACTATGGACAAACCCAGTACTCCATAGTTCATCAAAGGCCGGTGCTGTTGTTGCCGCTCGCAAATTAATGATGGGCCCCAAGATTTCAATACTCAGTGGCATCAGCAGCAGAATATACTCGACCCAAGAAAGCAAGAACAACAGAAGCGATAAGAAGAATAATATCATAAGCTACTTTAAGCTTTTCCCAACCGTGTTTCCCAATAATGGACCACCAAAGGATGCGTTTAAAGTGAATCAACGCAAGCTTCGGAAAGAGTATTTGAAACTTCAAGCAGATAGTCATCCTGACATTTTGATTGGTTCAAACCAGCTCAACAATGAACAGAAAGAGCAGCTACAACAAGAAGCCCATGCAAAACAAGAAGCTGAGCCGTCAAACTTGACAGCTGATGAAGTAATTGCTGAGAATTCCAAAGTGTTAAATCGCGCTTACGCTACTTTAAAGTCACCACTAACAAGATCCCAACATTACTTAGCTTTACAAGGCATTGATGTCACTAACGATGATTCTGCGGGAAACGAAGCTGAAACATCCAATGCTAATAATTTGTTCAAAAAAATTGCCAGCTCCGATCAAGAGCTATTGCTCATGATTTTAGATATTCATGAGCAATTGGAAAGCTGTGGAGATTATGAAGAATTGAAACAATTGAAAAAGGAAAATGATGAAAGAATTGAACAATCGGAAAATTTATTGGATGAGTTGTATAAGAGTAATAACTTGGAAAGGGCAACAGTGGAGACTATTAAATTGAATTATTGGTTCAATATAAAAAATGCTATAAAAGAATGGGAGCCTGGTAAGAGGGTTAATTTGACTCACTGAATGATTTGAGTCATTAGAAAATGCAGAACTGAGGTGCTGTTGTGGCTCTTGAAATTATTAATTATTAATTAGACTTACACATATTCAATAATTGGGAATGGATATTTTTTTCTCTTGTAAAAACTGCAATGAATAAGTAAATAGATTCATATTAATGGATTGATTAGATTTCTTGTTGTCATTATTGAGCTATAGAAGTAAGCCTTTCTTTTTTCTTTTTTTTCGTTTCACAATGGTGGAAGCTACGATAGAAGTTTAGGGTTTTCGAACGAATTTAGGAGTAGCAAGAACAATGAAGGATGAGTCAAAACAAAGTTTCAGCAGAAATTAAAACAAATATATATATATATATATATATATATAAACAAACAAGCGAACAAGCATACCAACGTCAAACGCCAATGCAACGTCAAAGGTAAAATCATAAATCAGGTAAAACGAAGCGAAACTGGAAGATAGGAATAAATTAAAAGGAAAATCAAATCAACACTAAAATCGAGAAAAAAAAACAACAGATGAGAGAGATTAAGCAAATGTACATAAGTAAATTTAATTAGATATATAATCAATCTTACCAGCGAGATTTAAACATCTAAATTATAGTTTCTCTGATAAATCAAAGTTTACCAAACACTTTGTCTCTTTCTAAAAAGACAACCAAACTTCTTTGATTAATTAATTTATCTTCTCGGATCATGGTTTCATCAAAAACCGCAATATCGCTAATATCTACAATGCCTTTTACTAGAGTTAGGTGTCAAAAAAGCATATAAAAAAATAAAACCATAAAAAGAAAATTTTCATTCAGCTATAAATACCTTGAGTTAATAACTGAAACTGGTCATACAATCTGGTATATAAACTGCCAATACTTTTTTGAATCAACACATTTTCTACAAACTCCACACATTCAGCGTCCGATAAATGCAATTGAAATCTCTGTCTTAATTGATTAGCAGTTTGATCTCCAGCTTTAAAGCACGGAAGCATAGAATCCCGTTGCATAAGTTCCACCATTTGAATAATATGTTCAGCGTGTCTTCTTACTGATAAAAATGCCTTCTTCATCAATTTTTTAAATTGCATAAAGCCTTCACTTTCCAAGCCACCGAGAATCTCAATGTATTCTAATGTTAGCTTGAATGGCGCTGCTTCAAAACCCACTGAACCTGGCGAATTCGAAAGTAAAAAGCCAAAATCAATATGAATAATGTGGCCTTCGTTATCAAGCATAATGTTACCATTATGACGATCTTTAACTTGTAGCAAGTAACAGATTAATGAATATGAAGCAAGTGATGCAGCGAAATTCAGTTGAGCATTTTTATATTTGATTGAATTCTCATCACCAAACACTTTTTTGAAATGTACCGATAATGAAGCAATGGCTCCCTTAGGGTTAGATCCTTCTTCAATTGTTATTTTTGTCAATGCTTTCTTAATAGAATGTACAGATAATGCATTAGTTATGGTTTCCACTAATCCGGTATTTGCACTAGTAATCAAAATTCTCATTTTTTTCACCCATACTTCAACTTTATCCTGCATCCAAATTTGTGACATTGCTTGAATAAGTTGACATGCAAATGCTTCTTGTCTTAAATCATCACCAGTCTTAGAAATTACTGAACAAAGTTCCCAATTTTCATAATGCCCAAATGGAGATTCTTTTCTAATTCTCGCTTTTTTTGATTCCCAATCTTCTCCCAAATACGTGGTCTCATTATTATTATGCAACCCTCCAAGCTTCAAATCATTTTCCAATTTACGATCCCCCGCTTGTCCACGTACCATTTGAATATCATCATATCCAAAATCATCTTGAAGTGACTGCATAGATTCAATGATACGTGCTTTGATGGCACCCGATTGATCCTGTGGTAAAATGTTGGTTGGCTTATCCAATTGAGTCAACATCACAGCAGCAATTCTCATATGAGTGGCTAAGTCTTGTGGCTCAACTCTATCTCCGCTACCATTTATAGAGTTTTGTCTGCTTGCCTTGCCCCCTTGTTGCGCATATTCATTTTCAGCATACTTGGAACTGAAATTTAAGCCAAAGCCTCTAATATTATTACTATTGTTGTTATTAATATCAGTGGCAGTTGTAGCGCCGTCAGTGTCAGTAGTAACGGTATCACTATTATCTTCTGTTGGGCCAACACTATTTTGATCAAGACCAGCAGTATTAGCAGACCGACTAGTGTCATTCAAATCAGGTATCACACTAGCATTATTTATGTATAATTCTTTTTTCAAATTCTCTGTTTCTGAGCGGTTGGATAATTTTACCACTGACAAGTCGCCTAAATCTTCTTCATCAACTTGTTGCTCGTCATAAAATGTTTGTGGAGTAGTTGGGGTTCTTGGGCCAAAATTATCAAAACTGTCTCTATCAAAATTAGTCCGGTTGTTAGTGTCTATGTTATCGTCTTTGTTTTTGTTCGCCGGTGATGATGAATATAATCTAGTCGCGGTTTGTGTGCCAATATCAAAAATGTATTTTTTGTCTGCTCTTCCTCTCAATAATTTCAAATTTTCTTCACTACTTGGGTCAAAATCAACTTCGTTACTAAAATATTCAATAAGTAACAAGAATGGCACTTTTTCAGCAGAATTTAAAACCGCCGCTTCGTTAGGAGTAATTCTCACAATTTTATGAAGTTTCAATTTTTTCGCAGGTGGGAGCAATGTTGGAATATCAACTTCTGCTGGCAAATCTCTATTAAGCAATGATAATTCTGCTCTTAATGTAGTAAGTCTAGCTTCTTTTGGCACTTGACTCAATCTCATTGAAATTTGTTGCAAAGCAATAGCAAATTGGGTTTCACATTTGAAATAATTTGATTTAAGTAGTTTGATTTTCGTTGTGGTAGTCATCAAGGATGGCGATATGGTTCTACGAGAATAATGATGATGATGATGAGAACTATGGCTATGGCCATTATACAGACGGCTACGGCCGCCATTCCCTAAACTGCTAGCTCTACCTAAACCAGTTGAGCTTGTTGGTGAAGATGGGATGCTGTTTCCTTCAGACCTGAGGTCTGGTAACGAGTCAGTGTAACCGTCTCTGAAATCTGGCATTGAAATAGAATTCAAATTTTTGTCAAAATTTAGCTTGCTAGCTGATAAATCAAAATCTTCCGCAGTACTGCCGACCAGAGACCCAGCAGCAGCAGTAGAAGCGTTAGAGACTTGGCTTGGATAAATGTTTAGTGCTTCTGCTGTCAATCTAGAACTTCTTTTCAGAGTTTTCTTTTTGCCAAAGACGTTTGTATTGTTCATGATTTTTTCCAAAGAATGGAAATTGGCAGCTGATGACTCTTCAAAATCTTCTTTGGGATGTTCCTTTTTGAACAGTTTATCTTCTTGACCAGGGGAATCAATTGTATCGTATTTGCTTGCCACAGGAGTCGAATGCGAAGATGACGAGACGTCTCTTAAAGCATTTAGTTTTGTGTTTTTGGCTGTCAAGTTTTTAGCTAATTGTGTAGTATAATTTTTTGCCAATTGAAAGACAAATGATCTTTGCTTTTTACCTTGCGATATCGCTAATGGCTGGATATATGGTCCTAGCAACGGCATTCCAATAGTACCAGCAATTGCTGAGGATAGAATTATTGCCGGGTGTGTGTTTTCTCTGAATTTTGTAGATGGAGGCGAACCGGCGTTAAAAAGAAAATATTGTAGCGCATTGAGCACTCTTCTAGCCACTTGGAACCCATAACATTCTGGATCATCACTCAAATCAGACAAGTGAGCTTGAAGTTGCCAAAAGGCCAAGAGAGTAAAATGGGGATATTGAGAAGAGAGCTCAATAAGCAAATCTTCCAAAGCCATGGATTCTGTCTCCACGGTAATTAAAATCTGGCATAACTGGGGTACGTAAAATTCAATTTCTTCATATTTGAATGTTTTTATTTTGTTGCACAAGTATGAAAAAATACCAATGTTACCGGCATGCTTTATAAGGTTTGCTATGCACAAGTATAAGGAAAATTGTTGTGATTCAATTAGCTTAAGAAGCACTATATTTGCATCTTTGTCTTCCATGATGAATTATAGACAATGATGTTGTTCTTTTTTATGGGATAAACTCCTTCAAGATAAATGGAAATCGTATTATCATGAAAAATGCTAAAAAAAATTGGGATGCAAGCTGGATGAGCTGTTGAAAATGACGGAACGGAATGCAAAAATGAGTGATAATGGTGTGAGGCTTTTTTATTATTGTTATGTCCGGCCGACTGTTAATGATACAATGCAAACGATGTTTTTAGAATTATAGCAATACCCAAACGGTAGAGTAACTTTAGGTGAACTGAAGGACAAAAAGTGGATTCCACAGCAGTAAATCAAAACGTGAAAAAAAAAAAAAAATTCAAATTCAAAATCAAAGCCGAAATCAAGTAAACACAGGACAGAGCACGCAGATATTCTTGGAGTAACGAACACCTTAATATTAAGTAAAATCAGGATAAGACTCCTGCCCTGGATGATACGTTGAGTGTGCTCTTGTGTAATCGAGCTGAGGTTACTGATGCCAAAAGCGCGGTATTGTATACTGGGTTTAAAAAGCCTCGTTTGTCAAGCGCTTAACCAAAATCAAGAATCAAGAATTAAAGAATCAGAGAATCAAATCAAGAGTTGTGGACAGTCTGTTGCATCGGCAGCACTTTGATCACGTGTGAATATATTATATGCTTGGTTTGCGCATGTTGTTACATTAATATGCATAAAACATAACTAAGTGCTATCAAGTTCTAGGGATACATGCCATTGAAGCCAACGCCAGACATGCTGGATTGACCTAACGGCTAAAGACTCAAAGGGCAAAGAAAACATTTGTATCTAATTCATTTGCATTGTAGGTTGAAACTTTTGGGCTTGCTGTCTCATATTCATCCATCTATTACAATATTTATTTGTCCGTTACGCACCATGCATTTTGGTTCATGTCTAATGTAATCATTTATGAGCTTTCTTTCGCCACACTTTTGAGTAAATAAATTATGAGGCGTATGTGCTCTAAAATAACTATAAACTTCCGGAATAACTTTCTGAAAGTATTCTGCTGCTTCAAAAAGACATTATTTAGTGACAGATATAATATGTATGCGTTTAGGCTTATACCAAAGTAGCTAAGAAAATTCAAGAAACAAAATTAACAAAACACAAAAATTAAAATAAAATCAAATTCAATGTCAGCTTAACATAACTCTACGAATAGCACACCTACACTCTTTCTGCTACTACATTATCGCTTGAGATACTAATCAGCCCCACTACAGTTAAAATCATAATAATTTTGAGTAGAGTATAAAAAAAGAATTTGAAAAAGAAATGACAAAACCAGTGTAAGCTAATATTAATAACTACTAACTATCAGGAGCCTGCCTACTAATATGTCATTCCGAATCAAATTTTGATTATGGTCCTTGCTTTGAATGTCCCTGTTACACTCTGCATGGTAGTTTGCGTGGTATCCTATACCCGCAAAGAATGGTGTAGTTAAAACATAATTTTAGTAGGGACGTGTATTTGGTTTAACATTTTCTTTTCCTAATTCCATTATCTTTGTTAAACCAACGCTAAAAATAATCAATAAATGCTCCGACTTACTTACGGCAAGTCTGAATGAGAAAACTCATTTAAGGCAAACTAATTATAAAAATATGCACTCAGCAATTCTAAGTTCATGGAAAGCTAAAGCCTTAAGGGTGCTAAAATATTCATGATGGCTGCTGAATTGCTTTGAAACGATTTACATTGTCGTCTTTAGAATATGATTTAATTAATTATAGATGTGACTTTTCACTGTCAATCAGGGATTTAGTTTTTATTAAACATACGAACTAAAGGTGCTGCGGAAAACACGTAAACAACTCTGGTTCGCTAAACAGAACGTGTATGAGAATGCGAGTTATAATAGCAAGGTTATGAACCAATTCCAATAAGTATAAAAAGTGCACTTAAACCAAGCTAACTTTAACCACAGCCATTCTACCAATGTTATATGTTCATATATGTGTGCATTTTTAATTATAAGGTGATATACAAAGGCGAGGTAAATATATCTAAAAATGACCATATAAAATATATTTCAGATTAAAAGAATCTGCGTGTTTGGCGCTTTAAAAATCTTGAATAGTACCAGCCAGATGCCAATCCAATGAGTGAGCCACCCAAATGGGCCGCGTAGTCGAAATTTCCCCATTTAAAGAAAAGACCAGCAGTGTTACCGACGAGTGATGCTAGAAATGCAAACCAACATCCACCAGGCACTGGAATAAAAAATAATGAGACACCAGCGGTAGGGAAGAACCAACTAAAGCATCCTAGCACGCCAAAAACAGCACCAGAAGCCCCCAAGCTAGCAAAATGAAGACCAGTTTTTAATAAAATAGGTAACCCCACAGAAAACAAAGATCCCACCGTACCTGACACTAAATACATGGTCAAAAAGTTTGCTGGCCCCAAGAAGGCGGCCAAGGTGGTTCCAAAAGAAACAAACCCCAACATGTTCATTGCAAGATGCCAAGGTTCTTGATGACTGAAAACCGAGCCTACCATTTGGAAAACATTGAATCCGGAGCTGAGAGGAGTTTTTAACAAAAAATACAGTTGCATTGTGCTAGATAAAGCAGGCACTCGCCATAACCCCCATATCGCAACGTTTATAGCGGCAATCAAGTAAACCAAATGATCAGGATGTCTTTTGAAATATCTCAATGGTGTTCTATTAAACAAGTATGGCGAAGCGAAATAGACAATTATACTAAAAACCGCAGCAAATGTTACTGCTGCAGTGAGGTTGTTGGATATAATCGAGCTATTGGTACTAAAACTTCTCTTTGAGCTTAGCTTGCCAGGTTGGCTTTTGTTGAGATTATTTTGTTTAACTGCTGTATTTAAAGCGATCCGATTGCCCCACAATAAGCTAGTTGGGGACAGTGGTCTCTTGTTGTCGATAGTTGGCTGTTTATGGCTGAACAAAGAGAACGGTCTAACTGCCAGAAGAACAGGTTTCTTGATGACAAGGCTTGAAGCTGATATGCCACTATACTGGGTTCTTTGCTGGGTTGATGTTTCACTGTTGAGTAGTGAGGATTGGATGTGTAATTTTCTTGATTGTGAAAGACCAAAAGATACGCCACAGCGGCTTCTGAGGAAGGTTTTTGGGGTATTGGTCACTAACGGGTGAATTCTGAATAGGTTCATTTTGTTATCAGTTGATCAAAAGCTTAGCTTAAACAATTGCCGGTGTGATAGAAACTAGAAAGCTCAATGAAAGACACAAACCCTTGGTGAAGTCTTATATCATCAATCAAAATGAAAAAAAATTACATGTAACAAAAACTCTGAATTTTGCCTTCGGAGGAAAAGCGGAAAACAGCGAGAAGCTGCAATGCGCAGACATGCATAAGGTCAATATTGAAATTTTTCACCACCGTCAACCGCAACAATTGCTATAAGAATCTCAAATTTGAAATAAATAGCAGCGATAAAAGGCGTGGAAGAAGTGTTCAATGTCAGTTTTACGGATGATTACTTGCCCTTTGTGCACAGATCAGATTCTCGTTGTATGGAAAAGAAATTAGACTTGAATCTTCAGAGCCATGATTTCAAAGCAAACTATATACGCTACACGCATCTTCCTTATCATATCAATATGACTCTAAAGAATTTATAATTATTCTCAGCAGGTATGTAAATATCACAGCCAAACAACAAGTAGCCATCCAATCATACCTCGTCGTCATTATCATCAAGTTCAACTCTTCTCTTCCCATTAAGCTGAGCAGCTTTAGCATAATCGGTAACATTCTTCTGTTTCTTCATCTTTTGTGTCATTTTAGCAATTTCTTCTTCTGCAGTCTCGGCATCTTTCTCAGCATATTCAATGTTCAATCTACGTCCCAACAAATGCACACCTCTCAAAGAATCAATAGCATTTTCGGCTTCTTTAACCAAGTTGAATTCCACAAATGCAAAACCACGAGCAGACTTGTTGAACTTTTTTGGAACTCTTACTGACTTCAAATGACCAAAAGGATTGAACAATTCAAAAACATCTTTTCTTGTAGCTTCAAATGGTAAATTCTTGACAATAATCTTAGTAGATTTTTTGCCTGATTTTCCTGCTTCTGGCTTACCAGTGGAACTGCCAGTCGCAGTTGCTTTACGATGCGACAACTTCAATTGCACTTTGTGTCCATCAATAACCTTACCATCATTTTTCTTGATACAAGCCAGGGCCTGCTCCTTAGTTCTAAACTCAACAAAACCAAATCCCATGCTGAGAGTCTTCCCTGGGTTTTTAGCATCAGGTTTCTGCTGCACTTTGGCAACAATAAACCCGTCCATTGGCTTGAAAATATCTGTCAAATCTTGAGAAGTAGTCTTGAAGTTGAGATTTTTGACAAACACTGACGCCGTAACACCTTTGAATTCCACGACATCATCATCCTCACCCACTTTCTCATCGTCTTTGTTAGTGTCCAATAAATCATCCACTGACATCTTTGCGTCTTTGACAACTTCTTCCTTCTTTTCTGTTGGCGTCGCCGTAAGCTGTTCTTCTTCATTAGGAGCACTCGTAAACAAATCCTTAGGCCCTTTTTCCAAATACAATATATTCTTCTTGAATCTTCTATAAGCAAGTTTTGTGAATGCCGCTCTTCCTGCAGTAACATCTTTAAACTCAATAATTGCAATAGCCCCTGTTGGAGGGAAAAGCACTCTACTTAATTGGCCATACTGAGAAAACAACTCAGAGATCTCACTCATTGTCGTATTATAAGGGAAATTCTTCACTAAAATTACCCTGTCATCTTTTTCTTTCTTATTGAAGGAAGTCAAATCAATGTTTTTACTCTCGAAATACTTTCTCACGTCTCCGATAACATGTGCTTCTGCCAATGCTTGCTTCACACCACTGCTGGAGGACTCTGGATCCACCAAATCTCTCTTATTCACCCCAATCTTATCAGCCACAGCTTCCAACACTGCGTTCTCGTTTAAGAATAAAGAGTTCCAACTAAATGTAGCTTTGCTTGCTTCGAACTTTTTCTTCAACTCACGTTGCTTTTTCAATGGCAAATTCTTTAAATCGAATTCGTCTAATTTGTGTGATTTCTTTTCTTGCCCTGGTAAAATGTGTAGCAATCTACCTTGGAAAATCTGCTTGTCCAAACTTCTGTAGGCCTCAACAGCATCCTGTGGGTCTTTAAACTGGGCATAAACAAAACCTTTTGATTTATGAGTTCTTGTGTCAATAGCAATATGAACTTCTTCCATTTCACCAAACGGCTGCAAAAGTTTCTTAAAGTCATCTTCAGAAGAGTCATAATGAATGTTTCTTATAAATAATCTCCCGGTTTGCAAAATTTGCTGTTCTGTCTTTTCTTCCTGAGTTAATGATGGCTCAGCTGGTTCTCTAAGTTCTTGTCTTTCTGGATGTACGTTTTCTGGCTTTTTATCAGTGTGTTCGTTGGCATAACCCTGACTATCTTTAATCATTCTTCTTCTCTGCTGCATCCAATCCAAATCAGATATATTAGGATCAGTGTTTTTCTCTTCAGGGACAGCTTCTCCAGTGTCCACGCTTTCTTCCTCAATTTCTTTACTTTGGTTATCACCACGCTCCTGGTTAGCAGTGTCGTTATCTTTTGAGAAATCACTCAACTTCATCATTGGTTCTTCAGCACCATCATCATTATTGGCCGACTGTTGCTGTTGATTTTTCGAACCAAAATCTTCGTACTCATCATCGCTTGCTTGATCAACGGTAATTTTTTCTTCTTCAATGCCTACTGGCTCGGCAACAGTGTGTCTATTTGAATCGCCCAAAATTCCATCATCCCACGATCTGACCTTAGAACTATGCTTGGTGGCTTCCAAAAATTCCTTCAACTTTGGATTATTAGCAATTTGTTTGTCAATGTCTTCAGTAACGTTAAGCTTTCTCTTTTTGTTTTTCTGAAACTCCTCTTCTCTTTGCTTCAAACGTTCTTCTTGATCTCTTAACCGTTGCTGCTTCTCTCTTATCTTTTCTTTGACAGGTTTTGGCACTGTAGGGTCAGCAAAACTCTTAGCTAGTTGAACGCTTATTCTTGCAGTATGAATGAAACTTCCATTGAAATACTTGACTGCATTCTCAGCATCATTCTGGTTCTTGAAACCCAAAAATGCAAATTTTCTGGACTCCCCATTTCTAGATTTCATAAGCTTAACATCAGTGATATCGGGATACTTTTTGCCAAAGTGATCCCTCAAATTGTCCTCAGTGAAATACTTTGGCAAGTTCTTGACAATCAATCTGGACATATTGTTGAAGTTGAACTTGGTTTGCTATACTTTAGTAATTGGTAGGATTGAATGCCTTGCTTTTGCTTTTGTCTTTATTTTTTAACTTTTCGACTTTCTTTAATAATCCTGTAACTTTTTCTGATAGCTCTTCTTCTTTAGACTTGGCTTTTTCAGCTTTTTTTAATGCAACATCTCTTTGACTATAAATATTTGTAAGGAAGGTAACAAAAATTATAGCAAAAGTAACTTACTTGGCTAACTGTACACATTTTGATTTTAAACCGCCTAAAGCAACAATTAAATCAGGACGAGGTAGACGAGAAAGTGCAGCTAAATAGGCTTGTGTTGTAGGCTGTGACAAATAGTCATCAATGTCAGCCACTCTATAAAAAACACATTTTTTATTAAAAAGGGCTATATACGATATTCTTGTGTATTTACCTTTTCAATTGCTTTAGGTACCTTACTGTGGAAACATACTTCTGCTCAGTAGCGCGGGTTTTATCAAATTCCTCCTGAAGTTGATTCAACATGTGCGTTTTTCTATCAATATCCTGTTTTTGTTTATTCAAACTACTTTGCAATTCTCTATTCTTTGTTTCTAATTCTTCAATTTTATGTTTGTCCTCAACGGAAGAAAAAGCCTCCATTTCTACATTGTCGTCAACTGAGAAAAATAATGGCCCAAGAAGGGATCTTTTGGTAGCCGGCCTCTTACACAAAGGGCAATTTGTGCGATGGCCTTGATTGGCATCATTGGTTAACCAGGCTTCAATGCTATAAAACATTTAATAATTTATTTTCTCTTCTCTGTAGCAATTCCTTTACCATGTTTTATAGCATTGAAGCCTGGTTAACCAATGATGCCAATCAAGGCCATCGCACAAATT
>JXWR01005520.1_pt1 | contig 12999 bp, 4 predicted proteins | sample 315541 | NCBI WGS metagenome assembly JXWR01 (sample SAMN03273951, study PRJNA271842) | soil metagenome | isolation source: rice field ambient CO2 | place: India: CRRI Experimental farm Cuttack,Odisha-753006 | collected 2013-12-17
ATTGGAATCAGTTTTAAGCACCAAGGACGAAACTGTCATCAAGCAAACTATCAAAAACTTGAGTTCCGATTTGTCCATTATCTTGCTAGATAAACTTTCGGAAAAGTACAATTTCATATCTTCGGTGTCTGCTTCCAGTATCTCCTACCAAAAGCAGATTCAGTTAAATTACTGGATCAAGTGGGTTTTGATTATCCATGGCTCATATTTGAAAATTAACGAGATCAATAACGGTAACAACAATAAACAACTTTTGAAAAACTTGTCATTTTTGCTTATTAACTTAAACAAGAAATCTGGTCAATTATCTAAGATCCTTCTTTTACAAAACAAACTCGATGCGGTTTTTGAAAAAATTAATTACAAAAATGAGCTTCTCAATGATTTTGTCACTAGTTATCAATTCAACTCTAATAGCAAAAAAAATAAATCAAAGGCTAATAATGGAGGTATCATTCGTTACAATGATCTTAATGGTGCAGATTATGCCGATAGTGAAGAGGATACTGATGTAGAATATAATGAAGAGTTGGACGATGCTAATCTCATGGATGACGGGGAAGCTGATTTTAGTGAAGAGGAAGATGATGAAATTGATGAAGAACGTGATGATTTCATGGAACTAGATGACGAAAGTAATAACGATGATGAGGAGGAGGAGGAAGCAGAAAATTATGGTAAGGATTTACGAAAGAAGAGTGGTAAAAAAGCTACACAGGAAGAACTTAATGAGGACGAATATGGCAACAGCGATGTTGAAATCGATACTAATGGGAACGCCGCTAATGAAGGGGAAGATATTTTTGATAGTGATGATGAAAAAGAACAAGAGTATCAGGCCAAGATTAACAATTTAAAACAGAAATCTAAGTCAAAGTCAAAGAGAAAAAGTCTAGTTTGAGAAGCGTGCTATCAATTTTTGTCTTTGATTTTTGATTTTTGATTTTTGATTTTTTTGATTTTTGATGATAAGGTCCCATTTGTATAATAGTTTATCAAGAAGAAAAAGGACAACAAGGACAAAAAGAAGAAAGATAATATTTTTCAAAGGAAGGTAGCTTATTATAGTAAATTTTGCTATATTTTTGATATTGTTTAGTTTGGCAATATGCCTGTTTTCTTTTTTTTTTTTTTTTCTGTTTTGCTTTGTTTTTATTCTTTACTCTTCTTGTTTCCCTCCAATCTACTCATTCGTTCTCTCAAAGAATTTATTTGAGTTGCATTTTAATAGCATTTACTTTTGTGTAAACTTTTAAAAGTAATAACAACATAGATCACTTTTGCTATTTTCTTTTTTTTAGGTTGATGTTTTTTCTTCCCTGTATGCATGTTGGTTGAACTACTAAATGATTACGGTTTACTACTTCTGCAATGACCACTCAAATAGTGTTTGTTAATCTTTTATTGATACAGTTATACAAAACCTTCAATATTCAATCTTTGAGTATACTTTTCTAAGCCCTAGAAATGCTTAATTTGCGATTTGTCAACGCGTTTCAAATTGCCAATACCAGCACCCCTTATAGAAGCTAAAAGAGCATCTCTGCCCGCATCACCAGTAGGAGGTTCAGGTGCGGAATGTGTAGAAGAATAAGCTGACTGTTGCTGCTGTTGTGATGGTGGCAGCATCATTGGAGGTGGGGGTGGAGCTTGTGGAGCAGATGAGAAAGGTGGCATTGCTGGTGGAGGAGGAGGTGCAGCAGCAGCTGGTGTTGGAGCTGCAGAAGGTGTACTTGGCTGAGGTAAAGGAAATGGTTGGGAATACTTGTTTTGCAACTGCTGATGAACTGCAGCAAATGACGACGGTGGTTGTTGTGATGGTACTGGTGGTTGCTGTTGAGGTGGTACTGGCGGAGGCTGAGGTGAAGCAAATGGCTTTCGAGAAGGCGGAGGAGGTGGTGGTCCTGCATTTCCTCCAGAAACAGAAGCTCCGATTTTTCGAGATGGTGGAGGAGGTGGCGCTGGTGAAGTGTGTTGGGGTTGAAGACCTCCTACTGATGGTCTGTAAGGGGCTCTTGGTGGCGCTGGTGGAGTAGGTGTCAGTTGTGCAACTCCTGATTGTTGGCCAAATTGTGGGATGTAATTTTGGCCAGAAGCTAAAGGAACTCGTGGAGGTAGCGATGGTCTTGAGGGGAGTGCTGGTTGTGGAACATTACCTCTTGATAAAGGAGGTGGTGGTCTATTTTGCGTTTGCATAGGAAGAGGAGGAGTAGAGCGATTTTGTAAAGGAGGTGGAACAGAATATTTAGTTGGAGCTGTACTAGAAGCTGGAGGAGTTTTTGGAGGCAATGGAGGTGGAGGTACTGCATTTATTGCGGCTGTAGTTTGTTGTTGTTGATATTGTTGGTAAGAATCTTGACGATGAGATTGTTGATATGCAGTTTGTGAACCATTCTGAGGAATTGGATTAAAAGGGACATTTTGAGTTTGCACTGGTGTATTTTTTAGACCTTCACCCATGAAAGTTGGTGCTGGAGGTAATTTGAATTTTCTTTCTGGTTTTTCCTGAGTTTGGGGTTCTTCAGATGGGCTTTTAGACGGCAATGCAGGTGGTGTTGGAGTTGGGGATGGTGTAGCTGCTGCACTGGAAGCATTTGATGAAGCAGCAGCAGCTCCTGGAGGCGGCGGCGGTGGTGGAGCTTTTTTCTTTTTCGTAAAAGATGATGTTGAGGAGATTCTTGCAGTATTGCTGGTGTTATTGTTGGAACTACCATATTGATACTTTCTTGGAATTGGTGGTTCTAAACCAATCAATGTTTGGGGGCCGTTTTCTCTCACATACTCTTTGATAAATTCTCTGTTTTCAGCAATCAGTGACTCGTTAATACCTTCTTCTTCATCCAAGACTTTGTAAAGTTCTCTCCATTCAGGTGGTGGCTGATCATTGTAATATATAATATTTTTGGCTCTTCTGATCTTTTGGGCATTATTTGGATCGTGAATATCGATGTTATTGAAGCCTCTTGGTCCAGCCACGCTCTGTTTGTTTTGCTCGTCCAAAATGGCCTTATTCTTTGCAGCAAAAGCATTTTTGTTGTGGACGGTATGTTTTGATCCGTATTTCTCTTTATTTGTAACACGTTTAAAGAAATGGTTGGCCTCGCTGATATCCTCGAACAATAAACCAGCACAGAACTCTTCCAATTCAAAAGAATGGAAAAACGTGCGGTCTTTATGATAGTCAAAATTCACTGAAAGTTCCTGATCCCATATTACACCTCGTTGACCGTAGATATCGACCAATTTTATGAAGAAGGTTTTCCCTACTGTATCATCCACCAACACAATGGCTCCCGATAGACCAGTATCTAAGTAGTTGTCAGGATCGGGATATGCAATGTAGAGTTTTGCAACCGTAGCATATATAATTTTGTTGGAGCCCTTTGGAATTGCTCTTTTAATTTTTTCTTTGTCCTCGCTGCTTAGTAGACCCATTGCGTTATTTTGCTGTAATATTCAAGATGTCTGCTGTTCAAGTGGACGATATAAAGGTTCCTTCTGCTAATATCTTAATACTGTTACCAAATGAGAGTTTCCTCCTTTGCCTTGCGGTGAACTGAACTGAGCCTAAATGCAACGCACCTGATCTGTCAGCTGATATACGTATCATGTGATATTTTTATTTTCAAGTGAAGTAACGCGTCAACATGCAGCAGCGCTGCGCTCAACTGCCACAAACAACTTCCAGCTCATAGCAGTTTAATGGACAGGCAACATAGCCAATTTGCCATGTTAGAGTATCGTGGCATTGGAGTGCATAAAGTAGAATGAAAAGGAACATTTAGCTGTTGTCTATTGTTGTCAGGCTTAAAGAGATAGTTTGTCGCATGCTGCTGGTTTGGGATAAAAATGGTAAAAATCAAAGAGCCTATCACGGAAAATAAAATAACAAAACCAGCTTCCAACTCTCTGAAAAGAGCAAACTACGACACCAGTAGGTTGATTGCCTTAGACGTTTTATATAGAGAATAACCTTTTACTAACTGTATATTTCAGTCAAACAAAACGTTCACATTCAGGATCCAAAATTATTGTTACAACAAGTAGCAAGAAGCAGAATAAATATTGATGAAGATGAGTAAGTTCCAACCTTCTTGGGGTTACAAACTTGAAAAACTTATATACACATTTAGTTATAAGACTTAAAAAAGATACTAACGAAACCACAGCCTCAAATACCTTCTTTTATACTTGGAGGGCAAATCACGACACAGTGCAATGAGTATCAAGCAGGCTCAGCTTATTGCCCGTTATACACTTTTAGAGGTGAGGGCCTCAAACCTATTTGCCGAGGAAGAACAGCTGTGCTTTGGTGAAATTACACACAATCCAATTCAAATTAGAGATTTGATTCGCAACGATCCTATCGCCAAACTCAGAAGCCTTTGCCGACAACAGCAATTAGTACAGTTTTTGGAGCATATTCTCCTAGAAAGTCTTGATACAACCCAAGCGGACTTTGATGCTTTGCATGCGCTTTGCTAACTTCAAGTTTTCTTTTGAAAGACAATATTATTAGTTTACATTTTACGTTTTTTGTTTTTAACTTTGTTGGATCTTTTCTTTGTTTATTTCTTTTATAATGAACAGTTTTGTCGAGTTGTTAATTTACAAACGCGTATTACTGCAATTCAATGCATGTATCACAGCCATAAAATAACGAAAATGTAAGTCACGTGCTTTTATTTACGTTTTTTGTGTTTTTGTTTACGTTTTCTGCTGTCCAAAGAGAAATAAACGTCAAAATAATTTAAACTGCTTTTGTTTACGGCTCTATACAATATCGGAAGCTAGTTACCAGCAACGGCAAATATAATTTATTATTTATTGTTCTATAATTGAAGGGCCTTAATTACTATTTCAAAATGACTCAAAATGGCACTTTAGAAACCTTGCCCGAGGATTATCAGCAGTTTAGCTTCCAGCAAAACTTTGGCAAATACAAGGCTAATATTGACTTTTTACAAATAGATAACAACCCAGACCCTAAAGCAGCGCCAAGTTTAGATACATTTGACAATGGAAATGGCAATAGTCAGAGGTCATTTTCTGATCTGTACAGAGGCAGCGTGATTCAAAATACATTTTCTAAGAATATCGGTACAGTCAATAGGAAAGATCCTTTCAATAGTTCAAAGTTTGACAATCTTCAATCTATTTTGGATATGAGCAATAATCAGGGTACAGTGGTGCATCAGGCAGATAGTAATAAATTTGATACAACTAAAGTCAGGCCTTCTGTTGTTGCTGAAAACGAAAAGGAAAACGCACCTCTTTGGATGAGACAAATTCAAATGTTGAAAGCCCAGAATTTAAAGGGAGAACTCAATGACGTTTCCAACATGAATGACTACAATCGCAACCACAATAAAGACAGCATTTTTTCTGTTTCAAGAAAAACAGGTACAAGATCAAGCTCTGATAGTGCTACATCTAATACTCAAGCGAGTTCATTAAATTATGTCAAAACAACACCGGATTCATCTGTGAATAGATCACCTAGTCATACAAATATAGAGGAAAAAATTATCCAACCCATTACACAGTCTACTGCAGTGTCAACATATAATTCAAGGCCTGCCACTGCTAAGGAAAGCTCAAAATTTAACTCTGTAGAAAGTGGACAACAGTCTCCATTAAAACTATTCTCAGGCGACAACTACAACACATACACGCAGCAGAGATTTGATAATCTTATAGGCCAGTATAATCCCAGTGGATCAGACTCTTACAATAGCCATCAGAATATAAACAGAAACACTGAGAACCTCAACTCAGATGATCAAACTGAACGTCAAGAAAGTATAAGAATTAGAAAAAAGACAACGAAAAGCAACATTTTCAATATGCCACCATCAAGATCCGGATTTAGAGCTCCACTAGGAAGCATTAATGAGTCTCCTTCTGATCAATCAAGTCCAACAAGTATTAAGAAGGAAAATAATGGGAACTTTTTGCAGAGACAAGCTCATTCAAGAGCCAGCTCTCTGAGCAAAGATTTAGGCAAGTCACTTGAAGGATCTCCACAGTCTGTAAAAACAAATAATACTAAACAGATAGATGATTATTTACTATTTGCAAATAACGTTTTCAACAACGTGATTAAGCGTGGGCCAGGAGTTTCCAGTAAAGAATCTCTAAACGCTCAAAAGCTGAAATCCGAAGAAGAGACAAAACAAGATTATAGCGAGCCAGGAAGCTATACCAGTGACGATTTGCAGTCTTTCGAAAATCAATCTGGAGAAGTGAGAATGGACCAGAAAAGCCAAAATTATGATAATTTTTTGAATTCCCTGAATATAAAAAATGGTCAGGGTATTCTCAGACACCCAAACAATCCTCAAGTCGAGAGCCCAAAACTACAGACGATTCAGGATGTTACAAATAATATGTCTACGTTTGATACCATACAAATGAAACGGGGGGTCGAAAGTCAGGGAAGCTATGAGCACGGAAGCTTGTATACAAATAGTTATAGCCAGGAACTTAATTCTGAATACCAGCAAAATGAAGAAGCGTACGATAATTCAATGAATGACACAACCAACATTACTCACCACTTTATGGAAAGCTTTATTGAGCCGAAAATAAAGAATTTTGATCCGTTTAACCAAAAAATCAATGAGCACTCTAAAGCTTCTAGTATCAACAACAAATACATTCTTAATGAACAAGATTTGGAAGAATCTCAGTTGGAAGGACTTCCTCAAGATGCAAGCGAAACTAATTACGATTATGATATCAATGCTTCCTTTATGAATGAAATTAGTGAACCACAACAGAACACCAACAAAAGTAACAAAAACGCTGCAGGAAGTATGGCCGGCAAAAGCAGCTTGAAAAAGGTAAGAGGTCAAAATGTCACTCAGCAAAACAAACATTTTGCCGACAAAAATAGACAACAAGCAGGTAAGGTAAATTTCAAGAAGCTATTGAAGTTTGCTCCTGGTGAAGTTGAAATACCGGAAAAAATGCATGGTATGGTTTTTGATAAAAACCAAAACAAGTGGATAAAAGAATCAAGAATGCCTTCAGCAAAGCTCATGAGAGATAGAAGTGTTGAAAAATCTATTTCAGTTGAGAACGAATCAAGTGGATTTACAAGTAGTCGAGATGACGAGAATGTCCATGCATTAAATGCTATTGCTGATTTGTCAATCGCTAGTCGCAATCAAAGTTCTTACGACAGCAGTTATGTCCCTAGCGAAAATGTTTCAAACACACAAAGTAATACTGATTTTATTGCTTCAAACAATACAACTAATAACAATACTTTGGCTAATAATGACATTACTTTCAATCAATTGCCAAATGTCTCCAATATATCCCAAATTGAAACTACTTTTTCAACGAGCAAACGACAATTGGTTTCCACTTTGACTGATGTGTTGCCAAAAAACAAAAATTGGGATTTGGTTAAAGAAGTAAATCTCTCAAACAGAAACTTATCATCATTGGTAGATTTTGAAACTTTGTTGCCAAATTTGAGAACTGTTAATGTCAACAGAAACGTTCTCAGAAACTTTGAAGGATTACCTACAAAAGTGGATAACATCTCTGCACAGTCTAACAAGCTCAATGGTTTGTTGTCATTGAAAAGTTTTCAGGATCTTGAAATACTTGATGTTGCTGACAATTTTTTTCAAACGCTCACAACATTTAAGAACTTGGTGCATCTAAGATATTTGAACGTCTCTTCAAACTTGGTTAATAATATTAATTCATTGAATAACTCAAGCTTCCAATATTTAATGGTATTGGACTTGTCCAACAATTTTCTTCGAGGAGTCATAAACTTGAAGAGGTTTAGATATCTTCAGAATTTGCAAGAGCTCAATTTATCCAACAATTATATTGATAATATTGATGGTGTAAAGTTCCTACCGAATCTAATTCTGTTAAAAGCTGATAATAATCTTCTTAAGGACTTTACTTTTGATCTTTTGAGCTCTGATGAGTCAAGTTATCATAGATCGTTGAAAAAGCTAAGTTTGAGAAACAACAGCTTACAATCAATAAATTTGTCACATTTCAAAAATTTACGCGTTTTGAGAGTCAATAATAAATGTGAGCTTTTTAACTTGTCAAAATTACATAAGCTTGATGAGCTTTTGATTAATGGGGCATATGAGGCTACTAAAAACTTTGCTTCATCAAACTTTGATGCCAATGTATTGAAACAAGTCGCTGAGTATAATACGGTAAAGACGTTGAATGTTACAAATATGGGAATCACTTCTCTTAACATTAGCCAATATTTAGCCTTGGAGTCATTATATTGTCTATTCAACCACATTGATAATTTTCAGAAGTTGGTTGAAGATATCAAATATTTAACTAATCTTAAACGGATCGACTTGAGATTTAACCCAATCACTATAGAGTTCTATGAGGTTGCAAGCAAAAACCATTTGATGAATATATACTATGATAAGGACATTTTAAAGCAGGACGAAGCATTGGAAGATGATGATTTGGAATTTAGTCAGTTTGAAGAAGAATTGGATATGATGAAAAGGGATAAGGCAAGCATATACAGAGATATCTTCAAGGGCGAGTTGCAAAAGAATTGGGAAGAAAATGATGATAAGTTTGTAGAAAACTTAAAAGTTAATAATGTGAGTGCGTACAGGAAAAGAATTTACTATCAGGGGCTTATCTTGACAATGTTTAGAAAGCTCAAGTATCTTGATGGGATTTTGGTAACAAGAGAAAAAAGAGATAGTATTGTGAAGGAGTTCGAGCAATTCTTCAAATAAAATCAATAACTGTGATGCGTTTTTTATATCTTTGCTTCTTTTTTTCAATTTTGACGCTAATTTCATAGCTTTTCTTTATTGGCAGTTCATGTTGTAGAAAATATGCCGGTGCAGTATGATGCAACTAGCTGCATTAAGTGCATCGAGAAAAATAAACTTTCTCTCAGAACTTACGATTGGCGAAAAGATCGAAGCTGAGATCAAGATCAAAATTTTATATGTTACCCGACTCATATAACAATGCCATACTCCGGGTACCCTGATTTACAGACGTAACTATTCGAATGCGGGCGCATCAGCGGCAGAAGGCGATGAAGAGGAAATAACCCTTGTGGTTACAGAGTAACATACATGCCCATAATAGCACAAGACACCAGCAATAGGCGCACGGCGAGACAGTTTGACTAGAGTAGGTGATTTGCTCGGCAGTCCGACGAGAAGAGTTTTTATCTTTGAATTTAGAGATCAAATTGGCGAGTAAAGGCAACAGTTTTTGGGCTGGTTTTAACAGTATATTATATCCGGTTGCATCTTGATAGGATCAGGACTCATCATTAAGTCAATACCTCAAAGAGAGTACATCTAAGGAGAGAGTGAAATTATGCCTCCGATAATCAACAATAAGCCGGCAAGCGTGAATGATTATTTGGTCTCGTTTGCCGCACATAATTTCCAGACAAATGAATTCCTTAATGATCCGCCGCTGGCTACTCTGGACGCTTCGGTGCATGCTGGTCTGAGTTTCCCCAAAAAGAATATCTTTAGCACAAGTTCCTTTGAACCAACCCATAATCACTTGGATAACAGCCACAACAACTATAATAATACAAGCGCAGATACCAATACAGTTACACATACCAACAAGAGTATCAATCAAGCGTCCCATATCACTTCTTTGTCAGACTCTTTTGAGACCCTTTCGAGGAAAAATTATTTTGCGACAAAGATGATCGAGTCGTTAAAAAATCAAAGTGCACTCAAATTACATGGAGGAAGAATGGTTTATGGCCATGTTTATAATCATAATGACCATACTCATATACATGGGCATGTTCACAATAATAAAGCTGCTAACTGTCAGCTAGATTTATTTGACTCAGCAATAACTGTTGATGGTATAAGTCAAAATAATAACAGTAATATTGGTGATGGTAGTAATCATAATAATAACAACAATAACAGCAACAACAACAACGCATTTTATAATAAAAATCAGAATATTACAGTGATTAATCAGCAAGGGAATGCCACCTTCTCGTCAACGAAGAATAATGCCAATAATGGTAAAGGAATAAATTTAAGCAAGTTCAAAAATGTTGATAGCAGCAAAATTATAGATTTTAGTAATTTGCAGGATTTTGAGCCTCAGCTAGTGACTATCTGCTGTGATAGGGATCATAATCAAGTGAACTCTGGTAGCTCATCAAATAATAATAGAAACCTGTACAAAGATGGACAGAGTGATTTCGACGCGCAACAGAATTTTCAACCTGCTGATTCAAAATCTAGTATATCAAATTTTCTTAACGGTGGCAGCATCAATAGCAGTAGTACTAATGAAGGCAGCTCTTCTCAAAATATAGGTCATCATTTGCATCAGTGCTCAACTGCAGAGCTAGATTTGATGAACTCTTGCTTTGATTTCGATTTTTGCGATAACGTTTCCTGCAACGATTTTGTTTGTGATGACTTTATTCATGGAGCTGCCGGCAAAAGTGGCGGTAGTGCTGGCGGTGCTGGCAGTACGAATGTAGCTCCAAATATCAACGCTGCTGATGGTGCTTCTGTTGATAATCAGAATACGTTCAGCTCAAGCACTGGTGACTTGGGAAGTCAGTTGAATGGAATTTCCAGCTTCAACTGTCCGTTGTTTTATAGCCATTCTCACGAAGCTCATAGCCATTGTCATGAAGCTCGTAGCCATGAAAATGTGCAACAACGGCCACCACTGCAGCCACAACATATAGTTGAACATAACGGGAATCCTATAGGGTTGAAATCTTCAGTTGGAGCATCTATCTCATCTGCCTCTACGCCAGCAATAATTGAAACACCTTCAACGACGCCCGATTATTCAACAACCAGCAATAATATTAGTAATAATAATCATCCAAGCAATGTTTCTACAAAAAGGCTAACGAGAAATCAAGATATGGGGGGCTATTTAGTGAATAGTGAAAATGTGCACGACAGATTCATCTTGAACCCCATGACGAATGAGTTGAAGTGTGTTTCGTGCCACGATGATTGTGCAGTGCAGAATAATGGTGATGCGGCGAACGGATTTCTGTATTGGAATAATCTTCAAAGCAGTAAGCAGCCTTTAAACAATGTTGGGACTATAAACAAAACTATCAACTCACAATTAAACAATAGCGTACAGGATATTCCCTTAAATACTGTCAATCAACATCAGCAACAGAAACAGCCAACAAATTCTAGTATTAATGTCGGAAACTCTAGCAACCCTTATTTTGTGCCCACAATGGAAAAAGCGACCGATGATTTGTTGAAATTTATGGAAACTAGTAAAGTCAATAGTTTTAATCAATCTCCAAGCAATTTTAATAATGTTATAAGCTCAAATAATAACTCCAGCATATACGAAGCACAAGAAGCCAACTTCTCGACTAGTGCCGATGCTCAAACGCCATATACAGATTCTAATAAAAGAGGAAACAGTGATGCTAACAATGATAACCTTCCGAGAAAAAAGGTGAAAACAAAGCTGAACGTTAATGATCTTGAACAAATCTGCGAGTGGGATAATTGTAAAACTACGGTGGATCCTCGGTTCTTCAAAAAGCACATCATTAAGGATCATTTGTTTCCTTCTTACAACGCAAACATTATTTCCGGCAGTAGCGAAGCAGAATTTCAGAAACTTTTGGACTCATTATCCCCAGACACCAACATTGCTGAGATTAACAATAGTAAGAGTAATAATTCGTTGCTTGATTCTGTCACCGACTTTGGTTGTGAATGGAGTAACTGTGATTATCAAAGCAATGATTTAGTCTCATTATTTAATCATGTCAACAGTATGCACGCTCCTAGAAAAAGCGCTGATAGTAACGTCAACTCAGTTCTTTTATTTCCTAATGACACCACTAAACCATCTTTAACTGAAAGTTTGGGTAAATTTAATGATTCTTCAGTAACGTTTAAAGCAGAAAATTCAGATCAGCAGCAATTTATGTTGCATGACGAAAATGTGTGTTGCTGGTGTGACAATGGCAAACATTGCGATATGAGATTTAAAAACACGACGGAATTAACTGACCATATAATCAACGATCATATTGGCTCCGGAAAGTCAAAATATGTTTGCAATTGGGAAAATTGTGAAAGACATGGCAGAACATTTAATCAAAGACAAAAAATTGTTAGACACTTACATGTTCATACCAAACATAAGCCATACAAGTGTGAAGAATGTGGGCATTGCTTTTCTGTGGAAACCATGCTTTTACAGCATAAAAGAGTGCACAGTGGTGAAAAACCATTTAGTTGTAAAATTTGCGGTAAAAAGTTTGCCACTTCGTCATCATTATCAATTCATACTCGGACCCATACAGGGGAAAAACCATTAGCTTGTAAATTTCCTGGTTGTAATAAGCGGTTTAGTGAGAGTAGTAATTTGGCTAAGCATATGAAAATCCATGAGAAAAAGTTCAAGTGCACAATGTGTGTCAAAAGTTTTGACAAGATGCAACAGTTAGAAAATCATATGTTGAAACATGAGAAGGAAAAAATTAAGAATGTGAAACTGTTGCTGGTGAAAGATAAAGGGGATTGCAATAAAAATTAATAATTGACAATTGTTTTCTTTTTCTTCTTCTCCTTTTTTATTTTTTTTTTTTTTTTTTTTTTGTTTTTTGTTCGTGTTTTAATTGTGCAGTTTTGGTTTACATGCTTTGCTTTGGGTTCATTCACTTCTTTTGATGGTCTTTAAACAAGTGTTTCACTTCTTTGACTACAATAATTTCACAGCCTCTTTCCTATCCCTTTGGAATTATATGTATGTTGAGTTACTAATCCTCTTATGGTATATAATTTCTTATTTACATTTTGCATTGAATTTCGTTTTGCAATCTTATGTTGCTACCCATTAATTATACGTTAAGATTGATTGCGCCTTTTAATTACTAGAAACACAAAACACAATGCGCGGCACAAGACACCAAATTCATTATCTGAAAGATTGCAAATGGTATCTGAAAACGGTCTTGGAGACAAA
>JXWR01001391.1_pt1 | contig 12988 bp, 9 predicted proteins | sample 315541 | NCBI WGS metagenome assembly JXWR01 (sample SAMN03273951, study PRJNA271842) | soil metagenome | isolation source: rice field ambient CO2 | place: India: CRRI Experimental farm Cuttack,Odisha-753006 | collected 2013-12-17
ACTACCAATTTCATTTCCAAGATGCTCAAAAAATCTAGTTTCGGGCTTATCAATATATTTCTTTTGAGTATAGTAAATATCCAACAACACATTGGTCAACACTTGAGGTCTTCCTTTTCCAAGAAAAAGATAATCAAGTCGTTTCCCGTGAGCATTAAGCTTAAGTTCATCTATATTTAAAGTCTCGATATTGATATTATTCACACGGTTACTCCTCCTTGATATATCATTAACAGTTTTGTTGACTGCTTTTTTGAATTTTAACAAATTATCATAATTGAGTTTTTCATCTGTTATAGCAATAAGCTTATTAAATGTGGCAACATCTAAAAGCCAACTTTGATTTTTGAATTTGCAGGTGTTTTTTTGAAAATGGTAAATTGAAAGTTTAAATGTAATAATGTCAAATGGATCCTTTGAACTATCTGATGTGATCAAGTTTAATCTAAGCTTACATGCAATTAGCACACTTAAAATTGCTGCCACTGTCTTTGGCCCTAATATTCCATCTTTGGGCACTGATCCAAAAAATTTACCGCCTATTGTCAGCCACCATTTGTCTATAGCATCTTGAGTCTTGTTGCATAGTATTCCGTCACAGTATGTGGGATTAATTGCATCAAAATAATAAAGGGCTATTTGAACCAACATAACTAATTCTTTGATAGCATATACTATTGGAATTCCTTCATGAACTTTGTACATTGAGAAAAACTTATCTTCTGAAGCTTTAGGGGGATCTGAGAACAATAATGCTGATCTCCCACCACAATTCAAACGTTTTAGATTAAAATTGGCTTCAAATTGTCTATAATTGACAGGAAATGGGATATAATCATCCACGCTATAAATTGGATTGATTTGCCTAATATTTAAGTTCGTATCTGAATAAAAACTGGATAAATTTGTCACAAATAAGTAGCCCTCGCTATGGAAAGCTTTTAATTTGGCATGATGGAACTTTATCAATTCATTTAAGTATTTTTTCAACTTCACAGGCCAATAGTTCTCATCTTTGGCAATTGTGAGCTTGATGGCTTGCAAAGTGTGGTTATTATTCCCAGTAAATGATGTAATTATTGTGCCTAGCCTTCTCTCAAGAATCCATTGTTCAACCAAATATATTTCGTAGCCTTTCACTTCAATCTTGCTTGATGATGCCAAATCCAGGTCTACCAAATACTGGAAGTCCCTTCGCAATACTTCCATTGCCCTGAAGTCAGGAAAGATATAGGATACATAGGGCAGGGGCTCGAAAGCATCGTTGGTTGTTGAACTCATTAATTGTGGTTTGCTACTGCCCAAGCGCACATTCGTCAATCATATCTTCAACCATCACCCTCACCACCACTGTCACCATCACCGTCATCGTCATCGTCCTCATCAGCGCTTAGGAAATGACAGGCAATATTATCTTCAGTCACATGATGGAGATTAGTGCGATGGCGCAGGGTAATGCTCATTGGCAATGCAGCAGAGAAAAAAATTTATGAAAAAAAAATTAGGAAAAAAGAAAAAAAAAAATTTCAATATAGGAAAATAGCAGGCTTTTTCCACACACCCAAAACAAAACGTACGGTCTCTCTGCACAAGTCAACAACAACCTCTTTTTGCTTCTGCTTTAACCTCATTCTCAAATACAGAAACAAACAGGCAAGATGACGTTCGTTTTAACTGAGACTGCTGCCGGTTATGCTTTATTAAAAGCTGCCGACAAAAAGATTTACAAGAGTGCATCTTTGTTGGACGACTTGAACAGCGCTGATAAAGTTGCATCTCAGTTCAAGATTGCAGCTTTCTCCAAGTTTGGCTCTGCTGCTGCTGCTTTGGAAGAGGCCAACTCTGTTATTGAAGGTAAAGCTTCATCTCAGTTGCAAAAATTGTTGGAAGAATCCAAATCAGACAAAAAGGCCACTTTGATTGTGTCTGATACCAAATTAGCTAATTCCATAAATAAATTGGGCTTGAACTACCAAATTGTGTCAGATGCTGCCACTTTAGATTTGCACAGAGTTATTAAAGAACATTTGCCAGAATTATTGCCAGGTTTGACAGATAGTGACTTATCCAAGATGTCCTTGGGTTTGGCTCATTCCATTGGCCGTCATAAATTGAAGTTTTCTGCTGATAAAGTTGATACTATGATTATTCAAGCTATTGCCTTGTTGGATGACTTGGACAAAGAATTAAATCAATATGCCATGAGATGTAAGGAATGGTACGGGTGGCATTTTCCTGAGTTGGCCAAGATTGTGACCGACTCTGTGGCATTTGCTAGAATCATTTTGCACATGGGTATTAGATCTAATGCTGCAGAAACTGACTTTAGTGAAATTTTGCCAGAAGAAATTGAAACTCAAGTCAAATCTGCTGCTGAAATCTCTATGGGTACTGAAATCACTGATATTGATTTGGAAAACATTCAAGCTTTGGCTACTCAAATTGTTGACTTTGCCGCTTACAGAGAACACTTGTCCAACTACTTGTCTTCTAGAATGAAGGCTATTGCTCCAAACTTAACTGCTTTGGTTGGTGAATTAGTTGGTGCTAGATTGATTGCTCATGCTGGTTCTTTGATTTCTTTGGCTAAAGCTCCAGCTTCTACTGTTCAAATTTTAGGTTCTGAAAAAGCTTTGTTTAGAGCTTTGAAAACCAAACACGATACTCCTAAATACGGTTTGATTTACCATGCTTCTTTGGTTGGTCAAGCTACTGGTAAGAACAAGGGTAAGATTGCCAGAGTGTTGGCTGCTAAGGCTTCTGTTGCTCTTAGATACGATGCTTTGGCCGAAGAACGTGATGACAGTGGCGACGTTGGTTTGGGCGTTAGAGCCAAAGTTGAAAGCAGATTGAGTGCTTTGGAAGGTAAGGACTTGAGAACTACTAGCAAGATTCAACGTCAAACTCCAAAGGTTGATATTACTGAAGCTAGAGCTTACAATGCTGATGCTGATGCTGTGGCTGATGCTTCTATTGCCGAAAAAGATTCAGATGATGAAGAAAGCGATACTGAAGAAAAGGCCGAAAAGAAAGAGAAGAAGAAGGAAAAGAAGGAAAAGAAGGACAAGAAGGACAAGAAGGACAAGAAACGTAAGAGAGATGAGGAAGAAAAGGAAGACGAAGAAGAAAAGAAGGAAAAGAAATCCAAGAAAGAAAAGAAGGACAAGAAAGAAAAGAAGGACAAGAAAGAAAAGAAGTCTAAGAAAGAAAAGAAAGACAAGAAATAAGTGGTTTATAATGGTGCCGCTTTTCAATTTGGCTCTTAATTATTCTTTCTTGTTTTTTATCCTTTCATTTTGCAAATATTTAAAAAAATGTTTAAAGTTTTAATCTCGGTTTTTATGTTTTTAGCTAAACCGTTTTTTTCTTTGCTGTTATTATTTTTTTCTTCCATCATTCTTTCTCGTCTTTCAACTATTCACCTTTTTTTTCTCCTTCATTTTTTTTTTTACTAAGAATTTCAGTGCATTATCAATTCTTAAATTATGTATTTATACTGTTTGGTTACTTTACAACTTTTTTTTTTCTTAACTTTTATTTTTATTTACTTTTTTCATTTACCCCCTGAGCGGACTATCTACGACAAAACACCTCATAAATTTATTTAATTTTAAATTTTCATTTCGGTCATATAAACAAAATGTAGTACTTAAAACACTTTAATTGTAAATTTCTCAAAATATGTTTAAATCAAAATCATGCTCGCTGAAGTAATTCATTAAAATCTGCCTATCAAAATACTTGATTCCGTTTAATTTTAATAAACAAATTTCACTATCTTTGAAAGAAGCAAACTTTATGAACGCTTTCCCAAAACCATTGAGTTTACCAATAGTATGAAAACTATCAGACGGCTTGACATTCCTTGGTCTTGGTACCTTAATTTCTAGTACCTTTGCAAATTGACCTATTTTGCGTTTCAAATCTTGTTCTAAAGTGGTTAATTCCTTTTCAATAAGTGCAGTATCAAATGGTGTATCAGCTTTCCAAAAAGCGTAAATGTCAAACAAATTGAAAAGTTGAAGAACTTTCGATACATCCCTTGCCTCAATATCTTTGCATTCTACTCCTTTTAAAAGATTACGGTAATTCACCACATTATTGTTTCTTGAACCTATGCAGCTTTTGACGCACTTGAGCTGCTGATTAGCTATTTTGATTTGGTTGATAGCTACAACTGCTGCTTCTGTGAGCTTTGAATCTTTAATCTGTAAAAAAGCAATCCCTTTAGAATTGTCTTCTTTGTCAAGCAATATTTTGCAGTAAAGCAACTCGCCCGAAATTGTATTCGTTACAAGTTCGGCTAACGCTTCCTCGTTAATATTTGTCGGAACATTAATTATGGTGAGTTTGTCATGGTTGTCTGCTAAAAACACTTTATCATCGCTTAAAATTTCGTTCTTAAAATTGACCAGAGGAACAACATATTCCACTGGACGTTCTAATGCCATCATAAATCCGTTTAAATCATGAAGTATGTAGTTATTAAGCGCTAGAGATATAGTTGCTGCTTGATAATTTGTAAATTCCAAAACCAAGTTTCTTTGTTCAAAAGCATACTGCTTTACCTTTGTTTCTGTCCCTTCAAAAACTTTGAGTGAAGATAAGAAATCGTTAAAATGCGCCACTATTCTGTCGATGAGTTCCAAAGATACAACGTTTCTGACTATCAATTTCCTAGCATTTGCTGAATCTTTTGGATCAATATAAGAATTCTCATTCAAAATTTCCTTATGAGACTCATTTCTAACAATCTCTTCAATTTTTTTTGGATCAATCTGCTTCCGATTAGGGCCTGGTAGTGGAAATATACCTAGTAGCTTGGCCTTTTCAGCACTGATGTTTTCAAAATTCTTGGGGCGTATATCCCACTTAGTAAAAGATGAGCGATCTCTTTTATCAATAGGCACTACACCTTTCAAATAGTCGGGGCTAGTATATGCGGAATAACCCACATGCTGATCAGATGATGGGCGTTCACGTTTGTCAAATGATGGTGGATTATTTCTTGAAGGTTTGCTAATTGTCTCCACTTTAGCTGAATCATAAAAATCGTCAGAAAAGTTGTTTCTTTCGCCTCTTTCTCTTGCTCTACCTAAGCCTCTATCTAGACTTCTCTCTGATCTCTCGGGAGCCCGGTCTCTCTGTCTGTATTGGTTTCTGTTTCTGCTGTCAGGGGGATATCTATCGCCCTGTCTGTAAGACTGATCATCGCGTCTGGGTCTTCTGTTAGTGTTTCCATATTCTCTTGGTTTTGTATCTCTGTCGTATTTCCCGCGACCGGTGGCTGCCCTAGGGCCCTGAGGCACTCTGCGGTATGATGAGTCCCTATTTTGATCCGACATATTTGATGCTTGATAACACTATGACAAACACACACCTTAAACAAGAATATATGATGGCGCTTGGTGCCGGAAGCTTACTCAACTGCACTCTTCTCAAAGACAAGAGGAAAATATACAAATGGCTGCCATAGAAAAACCAGAAAACGATGCTGTGATGCGAGCAGTACGCATATTGCTATACGCGCGCAGGTTCCTAAGCTCATTGCAGTGGTTTACAAGATAGCGCAGTCAGCAGTTATCAAAGTAGACAAAAATGTCTACATATGAAGTATTTCATGAATTTTAGATTTTTTTTCCCTTAAACACACTCATAAGTATCAGGGTATTGTGGGCAAATTAGAGGATCTGACCTGATATGTTGTTCTGTGGTGTTCTATAACACATGCTTATGTAATATATGGGCGCCGAAACAGACAGAAACACCTGTCTGCATGTCGTGAAATCTAGAAATATGTGCCACTTCACCACTTAAAAGATCTTTCAAAGCTGATAGCATCGTAATCATTATTATTTCTACACGCACAGTTCAGAACCCAAATTTGAATACCCAAATTTGAGCATATCCATCATGAAGTTGCTGTGTTTTGTCTTCTTCCTGTTTATGCTTTGCTTTGCAGTTAATGCTGCTTTGCTAGGCATTGATTATGGTCAAGACTTTCTCAAATCAGCGCTAGTCGCCCCCAATATTCCATTTGAGATCGTGCTAACTTTAGAAACAAAGAGAAAAGAGCCAATGTCAGTTGCTTTGAAAGAAGTCGCTGGTTCCAAAAATGAGTTTGAAAGATTTTACGGGGCCGCTTCTACACCAGTATGCTCCAGATTTCCAGATACTTGTATTACAAATCTTAAAGGATTGCTTGGTCAGTCGTTTTCAAACAAAACATTGGTGGATTCTTTTGTTTCAAAACATGCAGGGGCAGAAGTTCTTGGAAACAAAAAGAGATCGACTATTGATTTCAAAGTATCCAAGGATGGCATTTTCCAAATTGAAGAAATCAATGCTATGTTTATTGCTCAAATCAGAGAAAGAGCGCAAAAGATGTTAAAGCAAGAAACCGGTAGCAGTTACTTGACCGATGTGGTTATCACTGTTCCTTCATACTTCACTCAAGGGCAGCGTATTGCTTTGATTAACTCCGCCAAAGTTGCCGGTTTTAGCGCCGTCAATTTGGTTGATGATGGTTTGGCCGTCGCTGTTAACTATGCTTCCAACAATATCAAGTTTGATCCATCCAACAAGCAAGAAAAACAACACCATTTAATTTACGACATGGGAGCTGGCTCCACAAAGGCAACTGTTCTTTCTTTTCAACAAGGAGAAAAATCTAGTGTTTCTACAATTGAAGTACAAGGATACTCAGCTGATCAATCTTTGGGTGGTGAACATTTTACCAACTCTATCTTTGAACTACTCAAGACCAAAGCAGTAGATCTGACTTCTATCTCCAAAGACGCATTGAACAAGAATAAAAAATCCTTGGTTAAACTATGGCAGGCGGCTGAAAAGGCTAAACTAATTCTCAGTGCAAATAACGAAGCATCAACGTCAATTGAATCGTTATTTGATGATATTGACTTCAAAGCTACCGTCACGAGGCAAGAATTTGAAGATGCAAACAGTGGTGTTGCTGATAGAATCATTGAGCCAATTATCAATAGTTTGAAACAGCCATTAGATCCACAAGCAAAAAGCATTGATTTATCAAATCTTAACTCGGTGATTTTATTTGGCGGCTCCACACGTATTCCTTTAGTTCAAAAGACATTGTCTGATTTACTTGGTAAAGAATTAATGTCTAAAAACGTGAATGCGGATGAAGCAGCAGTTCAGGGTGCTACTTTACGTGGTGTTATGTTAACCAAGATTTTCAGGGCTAAAGATATCAATATTACAGAGCGTGCTATATATGACTACTCTATTAGCTATGCTACCAATGAAAGCAAGCAAGCCTCTAGGCAAGTTTCTGTTTTCCCAAGAGGATCAACTTATGATGATCTTGTTAAAGTTGAATTAGCTGACCTTGAGAATAGTGACTCTGACTTTGAAATCAAGCTTTATGAAAATGGTGATTTACTCGAGACCGATACTTTTAAATCAGTGAAGAGTGAAATTAAAAAGTCTGTTGAAAAGTTATCAAAAGATTTTGATTTGTCTCAATGTAAAGAGCAAAATGGACTCAAATATTACGCTTTCTTCAAACTTGACCAAAACAAACTTTTTATGATAAAAAACGTTACTGTATCGTGTGATGCGTCAAGTTCTGATAAAAAAGGGTTTTTTCAAAATATTTTGAAAGGAAAGACTGAAGAGAAGATTGACAATGATGAGTCAAACAACAATAGCAATTCTTCCGCTAACTCTAGCACTAAGGCAAAAGCTAGTGTTAAATCAAAAACTTTAAAACACTCCCTTCCAATTTCGAGAGAGTATCCATCGCTCAAACAATTATCAACTATGCAAAGAGACACCTCTGAAAGAAAATTGAGAGAATTGACATATAAAGATCAAGTCAGATTTCAAAAGCTTGAATTGTTGAACAGCTTAGAAAGTGAACTCTACTCAATTAGATCAGAATTAGATGATACTGAGCTGGAAATTGAAGAAGGTAACAAAGATACCCATTTCAGCAAGGCCGATTTGAAAAACTTGAAAGCTTTTAAGAAACTTGTTACTGAGTATTTGGAATGGTTGGAAGATCAAACATATTCTAGAAATTTGAATGATTTGAAAACATCAGTCATCAATTCAAGAATTGAAAAATTAAAGATTATTTCAACTTACTTAAGTAGTCCTATTTCCGTGTCCAAATTTGAGATATTGGGCAGCAATGTTAAAGTTATGAACAACAATTTGAAAGAGTTTGCTCAAAAACTTGAAAAAGAATCAGAAACTTTGGTTAAAGTCTACAACAGTAAGAATTTCTCAAGAGAAGTTTTTGAGAAAGATAGCAAAAAGATTTCAAAGACGGCATTATTGAAATTCGAAGAATTGAATATTGAAAAGGAATCCCTTAGTTTAGTTGAATCTTTAGAGAAGATCGAAAGTACAATCAAAAATATTAAAGAAAGTGAGGAAATTGACATTGATGAAGATGAAATCACTGCTTTAGAAGCGGAAAAGACAATTGACCAATTTCAATTATACGTAAACACCATAAATAAGCTTGACGAGTTGAAGAAACTTCTTGGGAAGTTAGAAAAAGAGCAAAAAAGACGCTACAAACTTTTTGAAAAAATGCTTGAAACCAAAATAAAGAAAAGAAATCAAAAGATAGAATCTAAAAAGAATGCAACAGAAAGCATCAATACTATTAACTCTTCCGCAACTGAGACTGAAGTTGACAAGACTACAGTGCCTATCAAAAGCAATACTGAGGCAACGGTTTCTCAAGAAATAGAAAATGACAGTTCAACTGATGCGCCAGAACATGATGAATTATAAACATAGGAACTACCTGTGTTGAATTGCATGCTATTTTTTTTTTCCCTTTACCTAACCTTTTTTTTTAAACAATTTTTTCATAAAAAAAATAAAACTATAAATTTTAAAAATAATTGTCATACGTAGAGAAACTGATTGGAGCTCTTGAGCTAGTAGATATTCAAACCACCACAAGCCACGTTTACTAGTTTTAGAGTTGTAATGTAAAAATAATGCAAGTACTATAGTGTAAATAAATCCTACCAGGTCAGCACTAATTGGTATAATAATGTTATAAACAGCATCAGCTATCATCACAGCAAATTCAGCCAACAAGCTTATGCTTGTTGAAAGCCAACTATTGAGTTGTATAGTTTCAATGCTTCGATTGAAAGCTGTCAGAAAGAAAATGCGCCACACAACAAGCCACAAAGAGAGAAAGCTTTATAAAATATGACTGTGCCACCACATGGGCAGTACATACACATACGCCACACAACGTTATGGCACAGCTGCAATATTAAATTAGCGTTACTGTTAATTATTATTGTATCACAAAGAAAAAAGAGACGAAGAAAAAGTAAAAAAGAGGGAAAAAATAGTACTACTTTAGCTACCACGTGCCTAGAAGTAGGGCTAACAAATGCCTAAAAATAGCCCCGAGTGACTGCACAACTGCATTTTTTTTTCGAACGGCGGCAGAGAAAATGTCCGGATGTCGAGGCGGAAAAAAGAAAAATTAGTGAAGCAGCGTAGGTATATGCTAAATTTCATTAAAAATAAAAAATAAAAAAGTTGGAAGCAGTCAACACATTTGCATAGTAGAGGACAAACATCAAAAGTACAGCAAAAAGTAAGTAAATGGAGTGCTTAGATAGATGATCTGGAGGATATTATGAGTGTGATGATAATCAATAATCACGGCATATCAAATTTTTGTCAATCAGCAATCAACGATACTATTTTCAAATTGTTTAATTACAGAATTTGATTTTGTAAAAGTGGAACAAATACTACACAAAACCGTCAATATATTTTTGAAGAGAATTACAAACAATGAAAGAAGAAATCCTCGTTTAATAACATACGCAATAATGTGTTAAGATAATAATCAAATATTGCAAGATCGTACATGTTAAAGATACAATCGTCAGCCATCGAATGGCGAAGCAAGTGCTACTATTTCAAGGACCAAAGACGTTTACAATTACATATTATAATGAGTTGCCTATCAGGGATATTACTGTGTCATCCTTTGCGAAAACAGCATAGCAATATCAGTATAGCAATATCAGTATAACCTAGAAGTATTTCATTCGCATAGGCTACTATTGATTCATAAGCACACCCGAATTGATGTAAAACAATGTCTGATTATTGATATCGTAACCCCGAATACAACTCATAATACAACACTAAAAGTGAATTTTCATATACTAACTAATTAATTAGTGTCTCGTCTCAGTGAATACGAAGTTATTGGTCGTCGTTTGCCAACTGAAAACGTTCCAGAACCAAAGTTGTACCGTATGACTATCTTTGCTCCAAACACTGTGGTTGCAAAGTCTAGATACTGGTACTTCTTGCAAAAGTTGCACAAAGTCAAGAAGGCTTCTGGTGAAATTGTTTCTGTTAACGTCATCCAAGAAAGAAACCCAACTCACGTCAAGAACTTTGGTGTCTGGATCAGATACGACTCCAGATCTGGTACCCACAATATGTACAAAGAATACAGAGATGTTACCAGAACCGGTGCTGTTGAAAGTTTGTACAAAGATTTGGCTGCCAGACACAGAGCCAGATTTAGATCTATCCACATCTTGAAGGTCGTTGAATTGGAAAAAGCTTCTGATGTCAAACGTAACTACATCAAACAATTCTTGGCCAAGGACTTGAAATTCCCATTGCCACACAGAGTCCAAAAATCCAAGACTATCTTCTCTCACAAGCCTGTTACTACTTACTACTAGATAATGAAAGGGTTAATTTTTCTTATTTAGTGTGTTTAATTAGCTAATACAAATAACGAGTGATCTTTTTTGATTTATATTTTGCTGTAAAGATTGTAGAATCGGTCTTGAAATGGTGCTTTGGTTATACGGTTGGCACTATGAGCACATGCTTATAGTTTTTATATATGTCACGTGCTTATACTCCTAAGTTAACAGCAGTTGCTACTGGCTGCTGTCACGTATCATGATGACCAGCAAACGGACACTAACAATCTTCTCTCAGCAACTATTAACTAATTCTATATTATCTACACTATTTGGTAAATTCAAACTGTGAATAACAGTTCCAGCTCTCCTCCTATCTTCCATTCATCGCCGTCTTTTCCTCTTTTACTGCTGCACTTTCTCTCTGTTTTGTGTGTGTTTTTCCTTTCCTCTTTTTCCTCCTCCCTTTCTTTCTTTTTTCCTGCGATCGACTGGTTTTTTTTTTTTTTTTTTTTACTGTTTATTTTCTTAACAATAAATTTAATTTGCCTCTCATCCCCCGCTGCCGGAACTTATCAAGCTAATACTGCGCTGGACCGTTTTATACCCAATCTTATTTTCCACTAATCTTTATCTCACACCCAACTAGAGATGGTGGTTACAGCAGCAGTTTCAACTCCTACTAAAAATGTGGATGTTAACATAACTAGCAACAAACCCGCCGCGTTAGAACATACTAACTTGTCGTCGTTATCTGGTATTAATGATGCTGCCGATTTAACTTATAACTCTGAGGAAGATCTGGACTATCACCCTGAAGCAGACGAAGAAGATTATGATGATGACGACGACGATTTTGAATATCATGGCACTGAAGATGAAGATGAAGATGACGATGATGACGATGCTGACGTTGATGGTGTTTTTGATAAGGCCAAAAAGGGAGAAATTAGTTCCTCTTCATCTTCAGTATCCTTAGATCATGGTTTGGATCATGATAATAGCAAACTTAAGTTAGATAACATTTCATCGAAACTGCAGCAACAGCAAGAAGAGTTGCATTTGACTGCTCATAAAAAATTTAGCGCGTTTATTCACAAACATGAGATTCCAAGAAAGCTATTACATGTTTCCATTGGCTTTATAACTTTATATTTTTACACCATCGATTTGAGTACGCAGTTATTTGTGCCGTATTTAACCACTGCTTGTGGTATCATTTTTAGTCTTGACTTGTTACGTTTCAGATCCGAAGAATTCAACAGACTTTATTGCAATGCCGTTGGCTTTTTAATGAGAGAAAAAGAAGTGAATGGCTACAATGGTGTCATTTGGTACTTGTTGGGTTTATCGATTGCATTCAAACCTTTCCCGAAAGACATTGGTGTCATGGCGGTTTTGCTTTTAAGTTGGTCAGATACCGCTGCTTCTACTATTGGTAGAGCATATGGTTATTTGACTCCAAAAATCGCTAGAAACAAAAGTTTGGCTGGGTCCATTGCTGCTTTTGTGATAGGGGTTGTTTCATGTTTGGTATTTTATGGGTTTTTTATACCTAAATATCAACATTTGGATGATGTGATGTGGTCTTCTGATAAGAGTTATTTGAGTTTAACTACATATTCCATTGCTTGTGGATTCATTGCAGCTCTTTCTGAAGGCATTGATATTCTTAATTGGGATGACAATTTCACCATTCCAACATTGTCAAGTGTGTTTTTGTATGGTCTTGTCAAGGCTACTAACAGGGCTTAAATTATACTTGATTCATAGATATTTGGCGTCAATGCGGTATCGAATCATGACTATACTTAAAATACTCTCGTTCCCTTCTCCCATTTATAATTTTTCTTTCAACTACATTTTTTACTTTTTACTCCATTTTATCGTTTCCTTATCGTCAAACGTTGCACCTACACTTTTATTTCTTTATTTCGATTCATAGTAATTTCTATTCTCATTAATGTTTTTGTTTTTTTATTTTATTTTTCTATTCTCATTTTTAAATTACCGCTTCTGCAATTTTTTCAGTAATTTTTTTCATTATTTTTTTTTTTCGTTTTTTTTGCTTCAGGTCACTTTCATTTGAGCTCATTTCATTTTCTATATTCAGTACGTAACCACTTTAATTTTTTATCTTTAGTTTTAAAATCAACTGGAATTTTTGGTTATCAAGATTTTCTTCCATTATTATTACTATTATCTTCTACATTCATTTTTACCTTATTTTATTTTATATTACTCTATTCTATCTTATTCTATCATTCGCTTAGAGATCTTTTTTT
>JXWR01004828.1_pt1 | contig 12979 bp, 12 predicted proteins | sample 315541 | NCBI WGS metagenome assembly JXWR01 (sample SAMN03273951, study PRJNA271842) | soil metagenome | isolation source: rice field ambient CO2 | place: India: CRRI Experimental farm Cuttack,Odisha-753006 | collected 2013-12-17
CTTGGTCTTGGCATTATTGGTTTCTCTCCAAATCTAAACTTTATTTGTTAATGCGTTTGTAGTTTTCATCAAAGTACTTACCAGCGCGGATGTCGTCAGTCATACCTTCGTATGGAGCTTCGGCAATAACTTCATCGTTGTCTTGGCCTGCATCACCCATATAAGTAATTGTAGCAAATTCTGGGACAACTAGCTTAGGGTAAGTTTCATATTTTTCACGAGATTCTTCCATCAAATCGATGTGTTCATTTTGGAAAGTAACCGTGATTTCTGGATGTTCTTCAACCCACTTAGGGAAGAAAATGGTTCCATTCAATTTCTTTTCATTAGGAACAAAGTCTAAGGCTACATCAGTACCAGTTGGTTCAGTCCAAGCTACTTTGTAAATACCTTCCGTTAACATAGCGATATGAGCTTCTTGGTCTTTTACCCAACGACCAGCAACCATTCCACCATGAATTCGGTAATCAACAGTATGATCATTTTTAGCATACCATTCGTATTCCCAACCATTATCGTATGTGTAAATAAAATGTGTTCCTAAAAAGTCATCTAAAGTTTTAAAAGTTTTTTCCATGATTTTTTACCCCTTTGTTTTTACATTTATGTTGTTATCAACATAAACAACTATATGACGATAACGACATAAAGTCAACAATTTTGTTTATAAAAAAAGAGTAATGCGCCTAAAAGCCACCATTATAGGGCTTTTTGCGTATTACTCTTTTATAAATTTCAGTAACTATAATTCATTTAAGATATCCTTTATTTCACAAATTAATTCGTTTATATCTGTATTATTCTTTAAAATTGATAAATGTTTTTTTAAATAAGGGTAATCTATAATATTATTTTCTACTTCTTCGAATATTTTTTTGGTTGCCCCTCCAGTAGATCCAATAGGTATAATTTTTTTCCCTTGTTCTTTTGCAATTCTAAACTCCTCGATTAGACCTTCAGATAATTCTTCCTTTTTATCTTTTCCTTCTCTATTTCCAAACATAAAAATAACAACACCTACACCATTTACCATTTCACTACGATACATTTTTTGCCTCACATCATTACCCTGGTTTACAGAAGAATTATTTTGAGGAAATGGCCGTAAATTAAGATAATCATCTACATGTTTGTACTTTTCAGAATAAATTACCTCAAGCGCTCCATTTATTACGCTAGAGCCCACTCCATATCCAAATCCCGAGCAAATTTGATAGTTATTTTTCACCAATTCTTTCGCTAGAGAGTAACATAAAGCATTCACTTTTTCTTTTGTCCAAATTTTGTCATAAAATGTAACGCTACCTGAAATAAATATTTTTCTTTTTAAATTCAGAAATTCTAATTCTTTTAAAATTTCAGTAATCTCTTCATAAGAATCAATATAGACTGTTTGAATCCCATAACGTTGTAATTCATGAATTTTTAATTCTTGTTTCGTTCTGTCGACTTCATAACGTACTTTAGCTTCTGTTGATTCTTCTATATCAGAAGGTTTCGTTACTCTTTTCTCTAACCAGTAGTTATTACTAATATTCTCATCCAATATATTTCTTGTAGCTGCTAAAACATTAGTCAAATTAGGATCTTCAAAGCTGAAACCAATGAAAAGAAATGTTTTTGAGATTAAATCTCCTTGAAGTATACTGGTGAATAGTGGGTTTCTTTGATTATAAATTTCATAATCTTGTTTAGTTAAAACAGCCTCAGCTGGATCATCTACATCGCCATGCATCTTATACAAGATGGCATCTCTATCATATTTTTGCGTTGATAATCGAGTTTCTCTACATTTTACATCAACTTTTCTATTATTATTTTTAAATCCTTCTTCTAATAACTTATCGTAATTAGTTGTCCAATATGTATAAATTGGTAGACGAGTTAAGATATCAATATTTTCATTTGGTTCCTTTTCTTTCGAAAAGGCTTCCATAATCGTTTGATTTATATCTCCTCTACTTTTAAATTCATTTCTGTAGTATTGTGCAACTTTAGTTAAATCATTTTCTTCCTCAATATTTAAATTTAGCTCTTCTGCAAGGGGAGTTACTAGCGTTTTCCAATCAACATATCCAGATGCTACAGATAACCCTGCTCCAGCAAAAACTGCAGCATATCCTTCATTTATGGCTTTACTATATTGCTCTATAAAACTTTTTCTACTAGTAATCATTAATTTCCTCCTCTAAAAAACGTATGCTATCTCTTCTTACTTAAGATATATCCCTCAGAATGCTTACTTTTTTCATAGGCGTTTTCAATGTAAAAGTTTGGATCATTTAAAAAATCTTCTTCGTTTATCAATGAAATATAAGATCCTACTAGCATATCTACACATTTGCAATTTTCACATGCATATACCTTCGGCTCCTGATTAAATCTATTCTTATTAAGAATGTCATACATATATTTTTCATTTGTACCCAAGGTTGAACACCCATCAAATTTATCATTTCTTGGTCTCAGCCATGTATAATCCCCGTTATATTTTTTCACAACTCCAACAATCCCATTTGTACCTGATGAAAAATCGCCCCGCTTAACTTGTTTTAACGAATATTCAATCTCCCAATCTATCCATTGACTTTTTATCATATTTGGTGAAATGACTACAATAGTCACAGATGTTGAATAAATCATATCTTTTAACTTTTCTCTTATATAATCTGTTGTCCTATCTGTCATATCAGGTGAATCACTTGTTTCACCAGTATAGTAGGTAGCATCTTTTCCCATAGATTCGATTATGGAATCACGTAATTCTCTAGCTTCTGAATACTTATACGAAATAAACGTTTTTCTCGCCATATATTTTCTCCTAAATAAATTTATCCAATACTATCTTCCATTTGAAACTTAATTAGCCGATCTAATTCCACCGCATATTCCATCGGTAATTGCTTGGTAAAGGGCTCTAGAAAGCCCATCACAATTAACTGGGACGCCGTTGCTTCATCCAAACCGCGACTTTGCATGTAATATAATTGATCTTCTGCGATTTTAGAGACATGGGCTTCATGTTCAATCGTTCCATCACTAGTTTCAATATCATTGACTGGGAAAGTATCGCTAGCACTATCGGGGTCCATTAAAATCGTGTCACATTCCACATGTGATTTAGCCTTGGTTGCGGCTTTAGTGTACTTAATCAACCCTCGATAATCTGCTCGACCACCATTGTGGCAAATTGCTTTAGAAACAATGGTACTGTGCGTATGTGGAGCCATATGAATCATTTTGGCGCCGGTATCTTGATGCATATTGGCTCCGGCAGCCGCAATTGAAAGCATAGAACCCGTAGCTCCTTGGCCAACTAAGTAAATGCTGGGATATTTCATCGTCACTTTAGAACCTAAGTTACCGTCAATCCATTCCATCGTAGCGTTCGTCTCAGCTTGAGCACGCTTAGTTTCTAAGCTATAGACGTTGGTCGACCAGTTTTGGATGGTGGTATAACGACAATATCCATCTTTTTTAACAAAAACTTCTACGACCGCCGCATGCAAACTATCTTCGGAATAGTTGGGCGCCGTGCAACCTTCAACATAATTAACACTCCCGCCTTCTTCAACGATGATGAGCGTTCGTTCAAATTGACCAGTTCTTCCAGCATTAATCCGAAAATAACTTTGAATTGGAATATCAGCATGAACATTCTTTGGTACATACAAAAAGGTACCACCCGACCAAACCGCCGTGTTAAGTGCTGCAAACTTATTATCATCAGCAGGAACCAGTGTTCCAAAATATTGGCGAACTAAATCTGGATGTTTCTGAAGCGCCGAATCGGTATCCATAAAAACAATCCCTTGGCTTTCCAAATCTTTTTTGAGATTACTATAAATGGCTTCTGATTCATATTGTGCAGCGGAACCCGCCAAATATTTACGCTCAGCTTCCGGCACACCAATCCGCTCAAAAGTAGCCTTAATATCATTGGGAACGTCTTCCCAGTCCCGAGCGATGTGATCCGTAGCACGTTGGAAATACTTAATTTGATCCAAATCAATTCCATTCAAATCGGGACCAAACTTGGGCATCGGTAAGTCTAAATAGGTTTGATAGGCTGCCAACCTAATTTCAAGCATCCACGCCGGTTCATTTTTAGCCTGCGAAATCTGCTTGATTGTTTCAGCATCAATTCCCACTCCTGTTGAAAAAACGGGGGCGACTGGATCCATCGCTCCACGTTCATCCCTTAACTGGTCTTTTTCAAACTGTGGATTTTCACTTTCCAAAGCTGATTCCTCCTTGATTCAATCCATCTGCCATTGCATGCCATGCTAACATTCCACAACGAACGCGCGTTGGAAATTGGTTGAGGGTCGCAAATGCGATTAAATCGCCTAATTGGCTTTCATCATAATCTTTTCCCAGAATCAAGTTCTGAAAATTTTGCATCAATTGTTGCGCTTCTAAAATACGCTTGCCTGATAAAACATCTACCATCATGCTGGCGGAAGCTTGACTGATGATACATCCTTGTCCCGTAAAACTAATCTGTCCCAAACGCTGATCCACCACCTTGAGATAAACCTCAATATCATCCCCACAATCAGGATTTTTCAATTTAGCGTGGTAATTATATTGCGGTAAAACTCCGACTCCGATCGGATATTTAGCATGATTTACAATTATTTTTTGATAAAGCTCTTGAATATCACTCATAATAAAATTTGACCCACCTGATTCATTGCTGCTAAAAGCTGTTCGATATCCTCCGTCGTGTTCACATACGAAACACTGGCTCGGACGACGCTACTTACTCCTAGAGCTTGCATTAAAGGTTCCGCACACATATGTCCGGCTCTAACCGCTACATTTTCGGTATCAATAATGGTCGCTACATCATGGGCATGAATAGTTCCATAGTTAAAACTAAGCACCCCTTGGCGCTCGGCTACGGATTGTGGACCATAAACTTTAATTGCTGGTATCTGCTGTAATCCTTGGTATAACTGGTCCAATAATTGCTGTTCATGTTGTTGAATGGTTGTAAACCCGATCTTTTGTAGATATCGAATAGCAGCCCCCAACCCTAAAACTCCGGCAATGTTAGGCGTACCGGCTTCTAGCCGTAGGGGGAGCGGTTGAAACGTCGCCGTTTGAGCATCAACTTCATCAGCCATTTCCCCGCCAAAGCGCAAAGGTTCAACTTGTTCTAACAAGTTCCGTTTTCCATATAAAACTCCGACTCCGGTAGGACCATACATCTTATGTCCAGAAAAGGCTAAAAAATCCGCATCCAATTTTTGAACATCTAGGGGTAGATGACCAACTGCTTGAGCAGCATCTAATACAACCATTCCCCCCATATGATGCGTTTGTTCAATAATTTGCTTGGCATCCACAATACTTCCTAGCACATTGGAAACTAACGTAATGGCGACTAGCTTGGTTTTCTCCGTAAGCAATTCGGAAAATTGCTGCATATCTAAATTCTGTTGATCGTCTAAACCGACAATTTTCAATTTTGCGCCAGTTTTACGAGCCACGCGTTGCCACGGAATGAAGTTCGAATGGTGTTCTAAAACACTGATAATAATTTCATCGTCTGATTGAAGTTGTTTTTCCGCATAACCAAAAGCAACTAAATTTAGGGCATCGGTCGTGCCACTGGTAAAAATAATCTCCGAGGAGTCCTGAGCATTGATAAAATCAGCCGTGGCTTGACGAACTGCTTCATATTGTTCCGTAACTTGGTGAGCTAACCGATACATTCCCCGATGCACATTAACTTTATGGGCATGGTAGTACATATCAATTACTTCCAATACTTCGTCTGGCATCGGCATAGTCGCTGCATTATCTAAATAGGCTATTTTTTGATCATCTATCATTGTTTACCACCATTACTTTTCCACAGTTTCTTTTGGTAAAACAGGTTCCATGAAATTATTGATTAAAATTTGTTTAGCATCCACCTCCGCTAATCCCCGACTTAAAAGATAGTACAACGCTTCTTCATCATACTGTCCTACACTAGCAGCATGACCAGCTTGCACATCATTTTCGTCAATAATTAACAAGGGATTAACACTTCCTTTAGCATGCGGTTCAATGGTCATTAACCGGCTTTCTTGGGCTGCATTAGCTCCATGGGCTCCCTTATTAATCTTACCGATACTAGTAAAATACACCTGGGCCTTTTCATAAAGAACTCCCCGCATTTTGATTCGGCTAAATGTCTTAGGAGCACGATGGTCGATTAATCCTTGGATTCCAATCCAATCATCCCGACGACCAAATTGGCCCACTTTGAATACAGCCGAGCTTCCCTGTTCTTCAAGCACCGTGATACATTTTCCAAGTACTTTACCCTTCACCTCAGGGTAAAATGACCAATCTAACTGAGCGTCTTTTTGACAATGCAAGTTTGCCATCCATAAACTTTGCTGTGGCGACCGTCCGCCTTGTAACCGATCAACTAAATTTAATCGACTATCAACTTCCACTTTTCCACATGTTAATAAGTTAAGCCGGGTGCTGGCTGGTGGATAATGGATTTCGCGTTCTAACTGCATCTGACTTCCCGCGCCAACGTTCAATAGCATGGTAAAAGCGGAAGGTTGTGCTGCTTCGAAGATGATTTCGAGGTGCAACTTATTTTTTAAGGTCACCCGTGCCGGTAGGATCAGCTCAAGTCCTTGCCAAGGTTGCTGGGCATGTTCTACCATAAATTGATTGTCCACATTAGCTTGCAATTCGCTTTCTAACAATTGTTTTCCGGCAGTACTAATCTGCTGCGTGGGGCCGAAAGTTTGAATCCTGCCTCCCGCGGCCTGTAGCTCTTGTAAGGCTAATGGATTAGCTTTCCACGACCACTTCGTCGTTGTCATCGATGCATAGCTAAAATCTTGAGGATCATATTTAATCCCCATAATTTTCGGATATTTAGTTGGCGATTCTAATTTTGTTTCAATCGTTATCGCTCCCCTCCACTGCATCACTTAAATCGGCATAACCCGTTTTTTCTAGCTCTTGGGCGAGTTCTGGGCCACCCGTTTTCACAATTTTACCGCCCATCATAATGTGGACCACATCAGGAACCACATAGTTTAATAAACGCTGATAATGAGTCACCATCAAGCAACTAAATTGATCACTTCGCATTGCATTAATTCCCTTAGCCACAATTTGCAAAGCATCAATGTCCAAACCAGAATCAATTTCATCCAAAATGGCAAAGCCCGGTTTCAGCATCATCATTTGTAAAATTTCATTGCGTTTCTTTTCGCCACCAGAAAAATCAGCGTTTAAGCCCCGATCAGCGTAGTCTTCATCAATTTCTAAAAAATTCATTTGTTGTTTTAGTTCATTTAAAAACGGTAAAATGGCCACCGGTTGATTTCCATTCCGCGCATTTAAGGCCGCGTGAATAAAATCAGCGTTCGAAATTCCGGCAACTTCCGTCGGATATTGCATTGCTAAAAACATCCCCGCTCGGGCACGTTCATCCACACTCATAGTTGTAATGTCTTGGCCATCTAAAAAGATTCGTCCTTCCACAATCTGATAGAGCGGGTTGCCCATGATAGTCTCTGATAGGGTTGATTTTCCTGTCCCATTTGGACCCATCAATGCATGTACTTCGCCAGCTTTAATTTCTAAATTTACTCCGTTAAGAATGGGTTCCTCTCCGGCAACCACCTTTAAATCTTTAATTAATAGCGTACTCATCCTATATCATCCCCATTTATCGAATTAGCTTATCCCAAATAATTACCCGATTTTCTTTTAACGATTTAGGGACGTCAATGATTCTTTGGTTGGCACTTCCCCGAAACTGTAAGCTCAAATCCTTTTCAGCTTCTAAAAAGCGTCCGTCCACCAAAATATCTAAATAACTTAATAGTTGTAATTTATCATATGATTCTTGCATCAGTTCGTCCCAAGTATAGCCAGTCCACGACCAAATATCTTTTTCGTTACCAAATTCAGCTCGGATTCGGCGCACCAACCGCAAACAAACTTGCGTGTTCAAAAACGGTTCTCCTCCTAGCAACGTTAAACCTTGTACGTAACTATTAGCGAGGTCCTTCATAATTTGATCTTCCAATTCATCTGAATAGGGCGTCCCATAATGGAAATTTTGCGCAGCTTTGTTATAACAACCCGGACAATTAAACAGGCATCCGGAAACATACAAGCTACACCGAATCCCTTCACCATCCACCATGTTAAAAGGTTTGTAGTCGGCAATGTATTGGAGACTACGATCAGCTGCCAACCAGGCTTGTGGTTCCGGATTTTTAGGTAAACGTACTGGTCGTGATTTATTCATTGGCTTCACCTTGACCCATATGTTTAACCCGTGATGCAATTTCTTTATGACGACCATGGACCATCGGACGAATCATTGGATTACCCAAATATCCACAGGTTCTTTTGACTACATCACAAGTCTTAGGATCACGATTGCCACACTGTGCACATTCGAAGCCCCAGGCAGTGGGTTTAAAATCGCCATCATAACCACATTTGTAGCAATGATCGATTGAAGCATTGGTCCCTAAATAACCGACATGGTCATAAGCCCAAGTCCAAACCGCTTCTAGCGCAGCCGGATTTTGTTTTAAATTTGGATACTCACAGTAATGAATAAATCCACCCGAAGCGTACTTAGGATAGGCTTCTTCAAAACTTAATTTTTCAAATGGTGTAGGATTTTTACGCACATCATAGTGGAAACTGTTGGTGTAATATTCTTTGTCGGTAATGTCTTTTACCTTACCAAACTTTTCAATATCGTCTTCACAAAAACGATCCGTTAGTGATTCAGCTGGCGTGGAATAAACGCTAAAATGATAGCCATATTCGTTTTCCCATTGGAGGCAGTAATCATGCAAGTACTTAACAATTTTTACGGTAAAATCATGAGCTTCCGGATTTTGTTCCCAATCGGCGCCAAAGAAAGCCGTACCGACTTCATATAAACCAATGTAGCCTAATGATATCGTTGCTCGGTTCTTGTTAAATAATTCATCGACCTCGTCTTCGTCTTGGAGACGTTTGCCAAATGCACCATTTTTATAAAGAATGGGTGCATTCTGCGGCTGTGCCTGACGACAACGTTTAATTCGGAATAATAGCGCGCGCCGAGCGGTTTCAACGCGATCTTCCATGATTTCCCAGAATACTTGGCGATTGCCTTTAGCTTCCAGCGCAATGCGCGGCAAATTAATGGTTACTACGCCTAAATTCATCCGACCATTATTAACTTCATTTCCGTTTGCATCTTTCCATGCTTGTAAGAAACTACGGCAGCCCATTGGAGCTTTAAAGTTCCCCGTCAATTCGACAATCTTGTCGTACATCAAGACATCGGGGTACATTCTCTTAGTGGCACATTCAACCGCAAGTTGCTTAATGTCATAGTTAGGATCACCAATATTGAGATTTAAACCGCGTTTGATTGAAAAGACCAGTTTAGGAAAAATCGCGGTACGATGCTGCTTACCCAAACCTTTAATCCGAACCTTGAGGATTGCTTTTTGGATTTCTCGTTCAAACCAGGAAGTTCCCAATCCGAATCCAACCGTAGTAAAAGGTGTTTGCCCATTAGATGAGAACAAAGTATTAACCTCATATTCTAGAGCTTGCATTGCATCATAAATATCTTTAACCGTTTTTGCTTTAGCAAATTCGTCCCGGCGACCTTCTTCAACCCATTCTTCAGCTTCTTTTAAATGTTTTTCATAATTTAATTTAGCGTATGGAGCAAGCAATTCATCTGCTCGATCGGCCGAACAACCACCATATTGACTAGAAGCCACATTAGCAATAATCTGTGACATTTGAGCAGTCGCCGTTTGGATTGACTTAGGAGGTTCCACATCTGCATTTCCGATCTTAAAGCCCTTTTCCAGCATCCCCTTAAAATCAATTAGACAACAGTTGGTCATCGAAGTTAGTGGAGAATAATCTAAATCATGGAAATGGATATCTCCTCTTAAATGAGCCTTAGCTACAATTTCAGGCATCATAGTTAATCCCACTGATTTACCCACCATTCCGGCAGTCAAATCTCTTCTAGTACTAAAAACATTACTATCTTTGTTGGCGTTTTCATGAACCACCATGTCATTTCCGTTAAAAAGCTGATTAAGTTTGTATTGTGGATCAATGGCGGTCTTCCATTTTTTAATATCTTTTTCACGATAAGCTTCATACTGTTCTAATAGTTCAGCTTGATTGTTTAAACGCAAAATTTCTTGAAAAACTTGTCTAATATCGGCTGTGCTGATGTTGTCGTCCCCATCAGCAATACGATTAAAAATTTGTTCTTTTAAGCTGTCCTGGAGCGCCACATCAGAGGTTAATGTTTCTACTACTAAAGCAATTTTATAAGGGTAAAAGTTAACGACTTCCCCATCAACTTTTGTCACCTTCATTTTTTTCAAATTTTCAATTTTGGTACTTAATACAGTTTTGATACTATCCATCTAAAATTCAATCCCCTTTCTACCAAATCCCCATAATAGGTCCAACCATGTATAAACCGAACCCCATCACTACCATGCACAAAACCGTCACTAACCAACGATAAACTCCGTGCATGCGATATTTTTCTGGTAAAACTTTCGCTTCCAGAATTAACAAAAAGCCTAAAACAATTGGTAAAAGTAAAGCGTTCATTACTTCCACTGAAACTGCTAAATTAACTAAATTGATGTTAGCTAATACCAAAATGGCCCCAATAATATGTGCCAAGCAGTAAATTATGTAAAACCCTAAACTTCCCTTTTGAAGCGGTTCGTTTAAACTATGTTTCCAATTTAAAACCTCAGTAACGCCCCAAGTGCCGGCTAGGGCTACGACTAACGCAGCCACTAATGATCCACCTAATAAGCTCATCCCCGTAAATAATTTAGCCGGATAACTTCCGATAAATGTACTTAAACCACTGGCTAGGTCACTGACCGTTTCTAAGGCCACTTGCTGGTGCTGAAGTCCCATCGTCGCCGCAAAAGCAATCACAAACGTCAACATAATTCCTTGCGTTACCAAGGTTCCCACAAAGGTATCGTGTTTTTCTTTGTTAATACTTTCCACGCCTAAATTTTTGTCGACTACGGCTCCTTGTTGATAAAAAATCATCCACGGCATAATTACTGCTCCAACATTAGCAGCCACTAAATAAATATAGGATGAATTATGCCATGGAATGGTACCAATACCACGCACCATATCGCCCAGTTGCGGTTTGACCATTACTACCACGACTAAAAAAGCCAATTCTGCTAAACCAATCATGACACCTACTTTTTCAACCCGTCGATAGCTGCCACTAAACGCGATGGCAATCAGTAAAACGGTCGCAATGGGAATTGTAATCCATTTGGAAATGCCAAACATTTCACCAACTCCGGCAATCCCTACAAATTCCGTCAATAATGCGCCAATAGCTGAAATAGCTAGGGTTCCAGCCGAAATCCAAGCCCACTTCTTACCAAAATACTCTCGGATTAACTCACCATGTCCCTTTTTAGTCACAATTCCGAGACGGACCGTCATCTCTTGCGCAAAATATAAGACTGGAATCAATAAGATTTGGGGAAGAATCATTGTATATCCCCATTGAGCTCCCGACTGAGCCGCAGTGATCAAACACCCTGCATCAGTATCAGCTAACATCACAATTAAGCCGGGACCCCAAACATTAAAAAAATGTTTCACTTTGAAATATGAGGTTGATTGATAACCTCGATTTAAGATATGATTGATGTCGAATGTTCTAACTCTACGCATTCATTATCGGTCCTTCTTTCTGTTGATAATTCAAATAACCATATCTAAAGATTACTCCGAAATTTTTTAAATTCAATTCTTGAAAACACAACATCTATGTGCTTATTCATATGTATAATACAATATATAGTATAGGGTATCCATTAAAACGCCTTGTCTGCGCGTTTTGCTGGATACCCTATTTTTCTTAAAATTAATCAAAAAAGATTGGCATGAAATCTAAAAAAATGTTCTTCAAAGATTTAAAAATCTTGAAAAACATTTTAGCTGGTTGACCTTCATGGCGCTAAAAAATACACCAAAAATTAGTTTGTTCATGCATTTTAAATTACGCGTTTAAGATAATTTTTTTAATTTGTTTAAACGAATTGGCCACATAAGTAGGTTGGTAGGATTGAACTACCAATGCTTGAGGATTGTACCAAATACTGTTTAATTGTGCGCGTTTGGCGCCCAAAACGTCGGCTTGAAGCCGATCGCCCACCATCACGGCATTCGTTGTTAAATTCCCATATTTTTTAAACATCGGTTCGAAGAAACGTTTATCCGGCTTAGCAAACCCAATGTCTTCTGAGATGAAATAGTCTTCAAAATAATGCTCTAGTCCTGAACCTTTTAAGCGACGAAGCTGCGTCTCTTTGACGCCATTAGTTCCTACTAGTAAATGGACCCCCGCCGCTTTTAAATCGCTTAGAAGCTCATCTACGCCTTGTAGTTTGTAAAAATTAGTGTCTAAGCTACTACGATATTCTGCCTCCACTGCTGCTCCGTCAACTTTAATTCCTAATAAATTAAAAGCTTTGGAAAAGCGCGTATTCAATAGGGCATCTCTAGCCTGACCTTGTTCGATTGCTTCCCAAACTTGATGGTTAATTTTGGTGTATGTATCAAACCCCTGCTTCAGGTCAGAAACCCATATTTAGTCATTATTTTGGTTAAGCCTTCTCGTTCTCCCCGTTTAAAATCCAGTAAAGTATCGTCTAAATCAAAAATTGCATATTTAATCATCATTTACTCCATTCTAAAATACGATTTAAACCCCAAATAGCAAACAAACGTTTGTGTATTAATACATTGTTTAATATAATTGTATAAGTAATATATTGTCTATTATTAATGCTTTATTATATAGAAAATGAAACGGAACAGGAAGATGCCAAAATCTAAAAAATTTAAACCCCTTAGAATTTTTTCTAAGTCAAACATCGTAATTGTAATTTTAGCG
>JXWR01000580.1_pt1 | contig 12977 bp, 6 predicted proteins | sample 315541 | NCBI WGS metagenome assembly JXWR01 (sample SAMN03273951, study PRJNA271842) | soil metagenome | isolation source: rice field ambient CO2 | place: India: CRRI Experimental farm Cuttack,Odisha-753006 | collected 2013-12-17
TTTTTTATTTTTTATTTAATTTTTCTTTTCGTGGCGCCGAGGCCGATTGTGGCTGCATGCATCCAAATGCGTATTAACGTTTGACGATGCACACTGATGTTTTGCGAGGCGTCCTGCAGCGCATGCGGGAGGATGATACAGTGCACGTGATCATATAGGAGGGTCTCGGGGGCTCCACGCTGGCTGCGTCCCTCTAGCATTGCAACATTGTCTCCCAAAACAGCAATGTTTCCAGCAGCCACGCACTGCAACTGTGTCTGAGATGGATGAGATATCCACTCCACTCCACTCCACTCCGGCAACCTACTCACTCACTCAACTCTCATCCCAGTCGTTGTCGACGGACGACGCACGCTTCTTTTGCTTCTCGGTCGCCGCGCCGGTACTAATCTTATCCATCTTGATCAGTCAGCCTGTGTGTGTGTGTGTTTTCTTTTTATGTCTCCTTTGTAAATCTTAATCCTTGGTGTTTCTTTTTAGCTTCTCAAGCCTTTGAAGCAAACAACAGCAGTTCACGCACAGTCATACACTGTCGTTGACGCCTTCATATCCGGTATTCTTATTGGCATTCCTACAAAGCTCCCGCTGAAATGTAAAAAGCTGCTTCCGTTTCAGGAAACATCTAAATCCTTTTTTTTTTATGTGTGTGTGTGTGCTTTTTTTCTTCTTTCTTTTCTACTAAGCCACTCACCACCGCATTAGAAATTTAGCTCCACTAACGCTCTCGCTCTCGCTCTCACTCCGAGTGCCCACCTACCCACTTTATGGCCAATCATTTACAACTAATTTTCAATCTTTGCCACTGATGGATGTGCCGATCGCTACTAGCAGACCTGCCAAGCGGCAAGGAGATCTGCCATGTCCCACGGGCTAAGAACTAGTAGTGAGTATGCCATCGCCATATTTATTCGTTAAGAACTGTGCTTATGGTCAATGTTTTTCGGGGTTTCCCCAACTTGCTTTACGATACATCATTACCAAGAAAAGTAAAAAATAAAAAATAAAAAAAAAATAAAAAAAACAATAAAAAAAAGCCAATTTAAACTTTATTCAGCAAAATCTAATTTTATTGTAGATGTACTAATAGAGCGTAGCAACTGATTAAGATTTACTAAGGGAAACAAACAAACAAAAAAAAAAAAAACAATAGCTGACTTAGATAGCAGCTTTGGGACAGTAGTGAATAGAATCACACACTAAAGTCCAAAACGGAGTAGTAGATTTTTTGTCGCCAGCCCAGCAACAGCGACAGCATACCCAACTAGCCACGCCGGCAGTATTTTTACATTTTGAATGGTTTCTCCATATAGCAGTAGCCTGTTCTGACATGTTGACAATAGATGATTGTCTACATCTACAGAGTCGGCGCGCTTCGCATACAAGCAATTGCTGTGCGCACGTGCAAAGAAAAAAACACCACCATCGCTGGCTAGATCCAGAATATTCATAAACAGACAGCGTCAGCATTGGTGATTGTTATTGAAGTCAGTCAGTCAGTCAGTCAGTCACCATACTATAAGAACACTCACCATCCAGCATGTCTGCCATTCGCGTCAACTCTCTCAAGCAGCCGGCCAAAAGCGCAGTCATTTTCCTCCATGGCCTCGGTGACACTGGTGCCGGTTGGAAATTTCTCGCCGATGAGGCCCAACAGCTCACGCAACAGCCTAGCTCGCCATACTATGGCAAGTTTGACCACACAAGGTTTATCTTCCCTAATGCGCCAGTGCAGCCAGTCACCGTGAATTACGGCCAGGCCATGCCTTCATGGTTCGACTTGCACACTTTGGGAAGCGACAATATCCAAGAGCTTCTCGACAAGCAGCAAGAAGACGTTTCGGGTGTCCTAAGCTCCGTCAACACCATCAACAAGCACATTGAGGAACTTCTCGATGACAAAACCGCCCAAATCAAACCGGAAAACATTGTCGTTGGCGGGTTCAGCCAAGGTGCCGCTTTGACTCTTGCCTCCGTTGTCCTCCAGGATCGCAAACTCGCTGGCTTCATTTCGCTTTCTGGATTTTTGCGCATTAGGGACGAATTGCTAAACAAGGTCAATCTGGTTGGCGGGGCTGACAAGTTGGTCAATTTCAGTACCCCAGTATTACATTGCCACGGCGATGCCGATCCAGTGGTTCAATACAAGTTTGGGTTGTACACCAAGGACTTCTACAAGAAGGAGCTTCACTTGCCAAATTACAGATTTTTGAGAATTAGCAACATGCCACATTCTGTGTTCCCGGAGGAACTCCAGGAGGTTTACAAGTTTATTGCTAACGGAGTAAATTAATTGAAGAAGGCTTTTTCGTTGGTGAGGCTCCAGAAGAAACGTGTCAAATTTACAAATACAAATGTTGTGCTAGAAAATTGCTGATTGAGAGTATTTACCTATCTTTGGTCGACAAATTAGGAGGTACGTAGATACACATCTTGTATATGACGTTTGATCAATGCCAATGCCAATGCCAATGTTAATGGCCGGCTGGCTGGCTGGCATATTGGGTAAAATCATGCTAATTAAATGTATATTAATGTATACACAGTGCAATGCACATTCGACTTTTAAATACTCCACTCCACCGCTGCGCCATCAGTATACTCCTTCATTTTTTGTCTCAACAATTCTGCTTCTTCCCTCATCTCTTTGCTGCTGCGAGGCTTCCTTTCGTCGTCGTCCGGCACCCATTCAACGTCTTGGGGGTCTGGACCTTCACTGAGCTTCTGCAACTCCTCAAGTAGAAAGCTCTTGCGCACGTCAACGTCAAACTTGTCAATCATGTCATAGATCCTGTCTCCAAAGTTCTTGGTTTCATGTCTAGGAATGATATGTGTATGCAAGTGAGGAATGGACTGTCCTGCCAGCGGGCCGTCCTGGATGGCAATGTTTAGAGCGTCGGCCTTGTAATGGTACTCAATGAACTTGCTGACGCTGCGGATGGTGCGCATGTAGTCTTGGGACTCTGTGTCAGTGAGGTCCTTGAGACGTTTTACCACCCTGTTAGAAACAACAAGCACATGGCCGGGGACAATAGGCTTCAAGTTGACGAGGGCAAAACTGTGGGCGGATTTGAAAAAGACCTGGTCGTTGACGAGGAAACGGTAGAAGTAGTAGTCTGTAATGGGCATTCTGGTGCGGTTGAGAGAGAGAGAGAGAGAGAGAGAGAGAAAGCAGAAAAGGAAGTTTATGCTATGTGTGTCTATTCTCAGCCAGTTTTCTTCTTCTTCTTCTTCTTCTTCTTCTTCTTCTTCATGTTGTGGTATCTTGTGCACTATAAGCATTGTCGCTATCGATTTTCTGTTGCTTGCCGATATCTGCTGCGCGCACTCCCCCGGCCGGGGGAGTGCACGCCCTCCGTGACAAAAAGAGAAAATACGCGGCTACCCAAAAAGATTATCAACAGACTAAGTAGTCCACTCAACATCAAACACCCGCCACAGCTGTCTGTCTGTCTGTCTGTTTGTCTGTCTGTCCCCTGGCCATCCCCACAATTGGATTCATCCACCACCAAATGAGCAAAAGACCCATAGGAGATCAGGACAACAGCACTGAAAGCCCTCCTGCCATCAAGGACTTTGCCCAAAAATGGCGCCAGGTCCGCGCCTGTGCCCGCTGTCACCGGCTCAAGATGAAGTGTGCTTACGAAGATCCAACTTTCACTTCTTGCAAGCGCTGTTTTGCAGCCGGCGTGGAGTGTTCTCCAGACTACGATCCCACGAGCAAGTACAAGGTGGCTAGACCGAGAAAGAAACACAAGATTGTCAATATCCCTGATTTCAAACATCTATCCGCCTACATCAATAAGCTCCAGGCCAGCAGTAACGTCGTCAATGCTGATTGTAATGCAACAAACAACGATACCGGCAGTGGCACTGCTGGTAAGAATAACGATGCTGGCGAGAAACTAAAAGCTTCACTTGTCGAGGAAATCAGTGGACTAAGGAATGTTAGACTACAACTCATCAACTTCATGTCTCAGATCGATAACTTGGTGAGTCAAAAACAAATATTGATGAAGCATGCAGAAGGCACACCTCTTGGCTCCAACACCCCTGGAAACCACGGTGCTGACCGAACACACCAAGAATCTTCGCAACCAGTATCGCCAACATTAGCTAGTGGCGTAACTACCCCTCAGCTTCCTCCAAGTATTATCACACCCCAAAACTTGCCAATCATTCCATTTGAAAAAAACCTTGTCCAAGAAATCATCAAATTGCAATATTTAACCGTCGATGTGATCACGGAAAAATTTGAATTTTTCAAAAACAACCTACTCATATACTGGCCAATAATTCAGCTCCCCGATTCTTGTTCCGTTGAATATCTCATTAGAAACAAACCGTTGCTACTCTTGACATGTATTGTTACTAGTTGTGTCACTTCCAATGATTTACTTTTGTACAATATCCTCTCATACTACTTGGACATTAATCTATCACATCGCATCTTTGTTAAAGGCACTCTAAACATCGACATTATCCAGTGCTACCTTATCTTGTCCATATGGAATCCGCAACCAAAGAAATGGGGCACATTTAAGCACCAGCTCCATTTGTTAACCAGCTTAAACTTGAGTTTAGTGGTGGACTTGAGCTCCAAATGCGAACAATTGCTTTTAGACAAAGACGACGATAAGCCGTTGAGGTTCGCTGACGATGAGTTGATTAGATTGTTCTTGATGGTGTATGCTTCCTGTGGATCCCTTGGTTTAAGTTTGCCCAAATTCAAATTGGTTTCTTGGACATCAAGTCATCATTTGGCATGTAACTATTTGCACAATAAAATCAGCGCCAGCGGTAGCAATAACGGAATCCCAGCTGACCAGGATAGAACTGACATTTTTATTTATTACTTATCTCGCCTCATTTGCATTGGCCAAGAAATTGCTGTTCAGCTAGAAAATCTCACTGCGGGCAAATTGGAAAAACACAATGATCCTCAAGTCATTTCCGACTTTATTGCCACTTATGAAGACAAACTTCTCAAGCTCATGCTAGACTATAGACTTACTGACCCAAACATGCAATCGTATGAAAATAGTCTTGTTGGGCTCACATACCAGCAGATATTGATCACCATTTATGATCACTTGATTTACAAGAACTTGTCCTCGTCGCTTATTTTCTTCGTTAGCAGCTCTCTTAACAAGAGAATTGTCAGCAAACATACAAATAACGCTTACAAGTCATACAAGCTTTCCGTCCAAGTGCTCAAAAAGCTTATTGTTGTTTGTAAACGGCTTATTGATAATTTTTTGTTCACTGCCGATAAATCATTACACATCCCAACCTTTTTCAATTATCGGCCAATGAATTCATTAATCAGTTTAATCAAAGCCAAGATTCTCATCAAGCTTTTGATTTTCGAGCTTATTTACGAAGATGCAAAGGGAAGTGTGCTGAGCAATACCGCCAATGATGGTAGTGCTCTGGGAGAAATCATTAACGATGAGCTTATTTCTGACACTAGCAATATGGATTTCAACTTGAAGAGTTTTTTCAATCATTTTCATAAAAAATACGAAGGTTATGCAAATAGGTCAACGGTGTTTGAGAAAATGTTTACCATTGTGAAGAAAATGAAAAAATTGATCAAATTGGTTGATACAATATTAAATCGCAAAAATCCAAAAAATCAAGGTATCACAGTGATGTCTAACTACGATAATGATGCTAATATCATTCCGGTAAACAAAAACAACAATATTAATAATAAGAATAATAATAATGGCCACACCGCTGCAAATGAAGATGTCCAAACACCATCTAATGAAACCATTGCTGGCTTTACATTCCACACTGACGAAAATACAGCAAATTCCACAACCGCGGCGCATGCTCATCCAGGAAATGATACCAATCGACAAGAGATTAATCTCACAGTGACTTCCAATTTGGCCAACAACGATTTGTTGAACTTGTTATATGAACTTGGCAAGGAGAAAGCAGTAGAAAACATTGAAATGTTTGAGCTCAATGAAGAGATTAGGAAAAGACGAAAGTTGGTGAATAAGAGGGCACAAAGTGAGCAACAGCGGCTGCAAAAGAATAGTCCAGCTCGAAAAGCAGTTGAGGCGGATGTTGAAAACCTGAGGAATGGAAAGCTGCCTGTGAGTTCGGAAGATTTTGGTGTCGGGAAAATGTCTGCTGCAAGTAGCACTAACCATAAGCAGCAGCATCTGCAGCAGCTACAACAACAGCAGCAACAGAAACAGAAAAACCAGCAGCAACAGCAGTCCTTCAATTCTAGCACCTTTCCAATTGATGCCGATTCTCAAGTGAATTACCTCTTTAGAGAAATTTTCTCACATAATGTTTTTGACGACATGATCAATGATGAACTTAACTTTGATACTGAAGCATTGCCGGTTAATGCAAGCGCAATGACAAGCAAAGCTAGTGCAGCAGATTTGCAAATTAATGATGATTCCCTGCTAACAACTACTCTGCTGGTGAATGAGGATCCTACAGCGTCATTGTCGGCAAATCTAACGGCAAATGCACGCGGCATTTATTCCGGATCTGCCAGCAACAACAATAGCCAAAGCATTGGTAACAACAATAATAATGCCCTACTCTATAACAAGGGTCACAATATTAATCAATTTTTGGTGTCACCATCAGAAGACTTGTTTAGCTATGAATATCTATTCCGTCATCCACAGGCAGGTGGTGCTAGTGGTACGGATAACTTAGCCGCACAAGATTTGGCAAGTTCGCATAGTTTTGCAAGCACTGCTTCGGTGGTGGATGACTACAATAACCAGCTTTGGACAAATCAGAATAATAACGAGAATAATAATGGAGACGGTGGAAATAGTGAAGATGACGGGACCGGAATTGGATTCGGCATTAGTGGCAGAACCGGCTTTGAAGGGATTTAGTTTTGGCTAGCTACTTAAGATTAATAATAAGAGTAACCAAAAATGAATTAATTTGGCAGACATAAAATTCGAGAATATGGAGTCTCTGTTAACTGTAATCTAAAAAAGAAGCTTTTGCGCGATGTATTTTGTGGTTTTGCAGCATGCATGCTGCAGCATGGCTAATGGGCGCTGGCTAAGCCTCGAGGTTAATCAGCAAGAAAAAAAAAAAAAAAAAGGAACTGAAGAGAATATCAGCAAGCCACCGGCTGTCAACTGCTTGAAGGCTTGATGATTTGCTTTAGTGTTGAACTAATACAGCAAGTAAATATTTCTGCAGGTTTGTATTCGCGTTCGCAATTTTACAACCAGTGATCTACAGCATCGGAAAGTACTTCAGTCTGCTGTTTAAAAAACCAATTTTTTTTTTCTCTTTTTGGTGTATTATATCCATGCTGCCTCTGAAGATCATAAAATTCATTCGAATTCTTTCTAGGCGAACAATTATGTATATAGGAGTATTATATGTACATGCGTGACATGAAAGAGAAAAATAAACCATGGAACAGGACAAGATAACAAAATGGTGAGTGAGGGAAAATAAAGACAAATAATTATGAAGAAAGAAAAAAAGTAATCGTGGTGCAAATTGAAGCAAACATGAAAGTAAGTAAAACATGGGTTAAAAAATAAAGATAAGCAATAGTGATAAGAACTTGAACTGTGGCGACGTTAATTAAATGTTGGTATTCCAACATATTCTCTCTAGCTTTAGTTTTGACGAACAGCATGGTAACGTTTACCTCTGAAACCAAAGATCTGTTGGTTGAATTGGTACACCTCCTGTGGATCCATATCGTTCAATTCCCACTTGGTGGAACCAAATACGTTATTACTTCTTTCAAAAAGAATGTCCATCTTGTCCTTGAAATTCTCTTCGAGCCATACGTAATCACTAATAGAATCTCTTTCATGGTAACCAGTAACAAAAACTGGACACTTAGATTCAAGCAACCCGTCAACGGTATTCAACCAATTATTGTGGTTAGATTCAGTGGCTCCGAAACCTGGATGGAAAATGAAGAAAGAGTCCAAGTATGGGTCATATGGAAAGAAATCTTGAGCTTGGTGAAAAACATGGAAGTAGTCAGTATGATACACGAGTCCCAAACTTGGATCGATTCTTCTAACAATTGGGGTTGAGCTTATTTCAACTGTTTGTTTATTTGAATTCAAGTAACATTCTGGGCCAATGAAATGAATATCAATAGCGTTTTCTGGGAACAAGTAACTCAATTGTTTCCAAACATGTGGAGGCAATTGAGATTCTGCTCTAGCCCCAATAATAAAAACTCTCATTGGTCTGTCTTTGAGGGAAGTAGTGGCTCTTTGTGGTGGATACAATGTGTAACGTAAAGCAGCTAAGGATTTCAAACCTTCAAGGGTTACTGGACCCTTTGGTTCAAGAGCGTATGGAGAGAACTGATGCAAAATAGAACCAATTGTTATTGGATATGATAACATCTTGGTAATGGCTGCCAATTGAAATTCACTGTCCATAGAGTAGAAAGATCTCGTGTATAAGAAGGTGTCCCAATTGGAGAAATTTAATGCTCTGTCGAAATCTTGATCCGCTGGAAAGTTGAATTCAGGGAATGGTCTGCCAGATCTAAGATCGTGTTCGTAAATGTTGACTTTTTTCAACTGATCGTATCTACGAGAGTTGTGATAATCGGTATCGGCTTCCCATGCTTCTTGCGAGTGGTGGGTTGGTATTCCAGAGATTGGACAAGTGTAATTGATTTCTTTGTGCGTTACCGGACATTTAGCATTAGCTTTAATCAATGCAGCTCTAGTTCTCAAGTCTGTGGATGGAGAGGAATCCCATGGATGGAATCTGTTTTCTGGAGTAGGGTCATCAGGGGAAGGCGGTGGGTCCAAGCCAAAGACATTTCTGACAAAATTTGCTATTGGTCTGGTGGAGGTTTTTGAACAGGCTAAGGATCTGGAAAAGTGGCCCTGGTTCTTTATCACTGCGGAAAACAACATGGTGACTATTGATGGCTTGATTGGGTGTATCGGGAATTGGTGATTTGGGTAAAATATCTGCTGTAGGGGTTTGAAGTGGGTGGTCTGTGAAAGATGGTGAAGCTGTATTTTCTTTCAACTTATTTCTGTAATTCGCGTTTCAAACAACCTGCAATACAATTAGTTCACCGCTGTAACAAAGTCTCTAAAGCACACTACTGTAACAAAGTCTCTAAATCACACTGTCCTGAGTATACTATTTTGTTGCTGGTCTTCGCTTTTCTGCGCTTCTCTTCTCTTGCTTGATTGATTGACTGAATGAAAGCATAAAATTTTCACCATGACATTTTCAATCACATGACCAGTCAGCTGATGCTTCAGCTGCTCAGGCGCTCAACATCGCCATTCAATGGTACTCGCCAGTAAAACTACTCCAATAAATAATACAACATGGTCCGTCAGAATAACAGTCAAACATTCCACGATAGAGACACAGAAACCACCAAATGTTGAAATACACTGCCAGTCTAGGTCGCAGCTCTGCAGCTGTCAGACTTCGCAGCTCATGGTCTCGCTCACTATCGTCCTCCGTCATCTTCCACTCGCCATCGCCATCTCCAACACTACTAAGCCAAACAGTAGCGGACAATGACTTGAAGCAAATATTTGACAATGAAGCATACTGGAAATCCATAGTTAATGCACCCTCTGACAAATCTAAACTCAGTTCTCTTCCTCAACTTCCACAGAATCCAGACTTTTACCACAGCTTTGCCTCCAAGCTCAACATCTTCCATAAATCTGCTTCTAGTAATGCAGCGGAAACCGGCTTGTTCAAAAACCCATATTTGACATCCCCAGCAGGCTTGCAATATTTCACGGATACTATGCTTCAAAATGCAGAAAAAATCGTTGATAATTTAGTCAGCGATACTTCTGACTTTGGTCTTCGCCATTATGTCAAAAACTTGGATACTTTGAGCGATATCTTATGTAAAGTCATTGATCTTTGCGAATTCATTAGAATTTCCCATCCTAATCCTAAATTCTTGGAAATTGCTCAACATTGTCATGAAAGAATGTTTAACTACATGAACAAACTTAATACTAATGTTGATTTGTACTTTATCCTTAATGATTTGTTGAACAGTCCTGCAAAACTGCACATAAAGGCTAACCTTAGTGATGAGGAAGTTGTGGTTGGTGAGCTCTTATTAGCCGATTTCAAAAAATCCGGAATCGACAAAGACGACAAGACTAGAAACTTATTTATTGAATTATCTTCGAGAATATCAATTATTGGGCAATATTTTAATAACAATACGTTTGACTTGAAAGATGATAAGATCATTATCAACAAGGAAAGCTTGTCTTCGGGCTTGCCTAAAGAAACATTAACTCAAATCATTTCGGAGATAGGAACAATTTCAACTAGAGGAACCAAAATCAAATTCCCAGTCAACTCACACATTTCATTTTTGCTTTTAAAATCTTGTTCTGATGAACTGATTAGAAAGAAGATCTGGGTCGCATTGAATACTTCTTCAGATAAGCAAATACAGTTGCTTGAGCTCATGTTAAACTACCGCAAGATCTTAGCTAACAAACTTAACTACGAAAATTTTAACGAATATCAGTTAGAAGACAAAATGGCCAAGAACTCAAGAAATGTTTTGGTATTTTTGAAAAATTTAGAGAAAAAAATCAAACCTTTGTGTGTGGCAGAGTTGAAAAAATTGGCTGCATTGAAAATGAAAGATTTTGAAAAGAACAAAAATTTGGTTAACGTGAAAGAATACAGTAAAATTATTGATAATTTTGAAGAAAAAATGAGAAACAGAAGCTTAAGTGATGAAGAAGTGATAAAATTCATTAGACCTTGGGATAGAGAATATTTAATTGACAAATTGCTCATTAATAAACGTCGAAAAGAACTATTACCCCTTACCAACAATGACAGCAGTGCCAGCACCATAGCCAAAAGTAATACCGAAACATCTTTGCAAAACCAACCAATATCTAATTTCTTCTCTCTAGGCACGGTTTTATCCAATTTATCCAAGTTTTTAACCCACATTTACGGAGTGAAATTCAAAATTGATAAACCATTAAAAGGCGAAATTTGGCACAATGATGTGCGAAAATTGCTAGTAGTAAACTCTAAAGATGAAAACGATATTATTGGGATAATTTACCTCGATCTTTTTGAAAGATTGGGCAAATCACTTAATCCTGCACATTTCACTATCGTGTGTTCTAGAAAAATTAGTAATGAGAATGAGATTAAAAATTGTGATATTTTGAATGAGCCAAAAATTAAGGAACTCACTGAGGAAGAAAACAATGAGACTCAAAAGGAAAACAATGAAGTGAAATACATTCAATGTGTGAGAAACTCGAATGACGAAATTTATCAATTGCCAATAATCACCTTAGTTTGTAATTTCTCTAAAAGCGTCAAAGAAATCAACAACAGTTTTGAAAGAATTTCATTGCTTACATTAACAGAAGTTGAAACCCTTTTTCACGAAATTGGACACTCTCTCCACTCAATGTTTGGTAAAACTGACTTGCATAACGTTAGTGGTACTAGATGTTTAACAGATTTTGTTGAATTGCCAAGTATTTTAATGGAGACCTTCAGTAAAGATGCAAGAGTGTTGAAGTTTTTGAGTGAACATCATGCGGTGCAGTTTAATAATACCAAGAGCAATAACTCGAGTACAGATGTTGCTGTCAAAGACTTGGAAGACAAGTTTAAAGACAACTTGATTAACTTACATCAAAATGAAAACGACGTACTCAAATACTGTGACATTTACTCGCAACTCAAAATGGCATACTTGGACCAGCAACTATATTTGAAGACTCCACAGCCAGTGTTATTGCAGCCAAGTCAAAATGGTGGTCAAAGACAAGGAAAAATTGTTCAAGTTGGCGCAGCCAATAGTGACCTAATCACCATCGACACCCTTGACCGTTTAGTCGCTTCCAATCTTGACTATTCCAAACAAATATATCATGATGTTGAAAAAGAATTGCAAATATTTGCTGATGAAGAATGTACATGGTATGGTAAATTTGGTCATTTGTTTACTTATGGAGCCACTTATTATACTTATTTATTTGATCGTGCTATAAGTTCTAAAATTTATAAAGATTTGTTTTTACAAGATCCTTTCAATCATCAAAATGGGAAAATTTTCAAAGATAGCGTGTTGAAGTGGGGCGGGAGTAAGAATCCATGGGAATGCATTGCTGAGTGTCTTGAGGAGCCAAAATTGAAAAAGGGAGATGAACAAAGTATGAAGTTGATTGGTGAGGTAGATGATGTAAAATGAGATGACTTGGATTATTTTGGTATTACAAAAAGTAATTTAAATAAAATAAAGAAATAAAGAAATAAAGAAAAAAAAAAAAGGGTAATAAAAAATGATTATGACATAAATTCTTGCTTATAAAAGGATTAGTATAAAAAAATAAAGTTGTGAAAACTGTATTAAATTAATAGCCAGTGAAAAAAATTCTCTTGTACAAGAAAGCTTGTATATTCTTTTTTTAAACATTGGGTGTTAGAACTTTAGTTTTGGCCTGGTTAGATCCAATCATATCATCCAATTGACAGAATAAGGTATTGTTGAAATATTCTTTTTTCCTCAATTCAATGGAGTGCTTACTCTAAGCAAGCAGCCAATTCAAAAGTATCTTCAATTTAAGGAGTTTACAGTTTACATTGAATTCTTATGCTTGATTTAAAAAGCACACCATGGCGTCGGACTTCAAGTTATAATTTTTTTTTTCTTTCTTTCTTTCTCTCAATTATTATGTCTGCGGAACAACAATCAATAAATCACAACAACACAGACGAGTCAGAAGACTCTTTGACACAAATCACTAATGAAAATAAAAAGAGACAAATTGAAGATGTTGAAGAGGAACCTAAGCCAACAAGCGCACTTGCAGAAAAGATGGCTAAATTAAAACAACTTAAAAGACGTCGAGTAAAATTAATAAAGCGATGCTATTTAAAATTAATCACTAAACAATCAACCTAATTTAGGCAACAGAAGTTGAGCAAGGTAATAG
>JXWR01000881.1_pt1 | contig 12963 bp, 6 predicted proteins | sample 315541 | NCBI WGS metagenome assembly JXWR01 (sample SAMN03273951, study PRJNA271842) | soil metagenome | isolation source: rice field ambient CO2 | place: India: CRRI Experimental farm Cuttack,Odisha-753006 | collected 2013-12-17
TTCTTTTTATCTGTCGACAGCAAAGCAATGACCCTCAAAAAAAAATAAAAAAAAATAAAATAAAATATCATCCATCCTAGACTATAATCTCTCCTATATCTATTTCAAATCCAACAGATCCATTAAAGTCTAACTAATACTAACGGGGTTTTCACTTGTATAAGTTTCCCCTATATAACAACAACTGAACTATACTGTATATACTATATAGATAAGTTTATAAGATTATATTTTCTACCGTTTATATAGAAATAATAAATCGATATTGTGTGTGAAAAAAAAAACCTGATTTCCTAGCTTTAAACTTATTGGTCTCGAGTTTTTTACTTTTATCGCTCTCGGAACTTCTTTTATCAAGTTTACACCAGCGCCTGTATCCATAAAACTCAAACTATTTTCAATTCCCACAAGTTTCATATCAGCCCATAGATATTTCTCGTGGAGTGAACTCTTTATTGTCAATAGTTTAGTGTCTTTGCGGACGATCGTTTTTTTGTCCGTATGGTTTTGTTGCTGAGCTAAAATTTTGTCTTCTTTGTGATTCTCCTTTTATTGCCATAGCATAAAATTTTGGATTTGACACATCTGTGTTACGGATGACCTTCATCAAAACTATTGTCTCAATTGTTCCTAATTTCGATAATAGGTCGACTCCCTTTTTCAAGTAAACCATGTACGTTTCTGGGCCGTCAGCGATTCTAAACTTTTCTCTTGTATACCTGTTTGAGTATTTTAAACAAGTATCTCTGAACTACAACAAATAGTTCAACTTTTCCTTTTTTCTTTGGTTCTTGATCAGAATCTGAGCTATTGACTTCCGCAACATCTCTAATTCCTTTTTCTGGTTCTGGGTCAATTTCACTTCTGAATTCAACACTCTTTAATCTTTCATCCTGGTTTCCCATTTGTTGTTTAATTTCCTTGAGCAATCCCACGATGATTTCCAAGTTTTGCCCGTTGTTTGAGTCTTCAAGAGCTGGAATTTCAGTTGTTTGTTGTTGTTTGTCTTGTTTGTCCATTCTTTAAGTTATAGTATGTTCTCAATTTTCAAATAGTTAGATTGCGAAGAAGTAATGTTGTGTTTTAAAGGGGAGGTAGTTCTCTACTAAGTATTTTTAAACGCGTATTGTAGGAGTTATTTTCGTTATCGATGTGTATATCCGGCTTTCGTTTATTCCGCCCATCGCTATATACACAAGTTAAAAGGAACACAACGCCGACCTTTATACAAGATTTTCGACAACAAACTAGGGGTGCCTCTTATCTAGACGGTTGTGAACACAGACTGATCAGGAATGCGAACACAATAAAGCAAAATGTTCGAAGATTTATCACATAAAAAGCACAAATAACAATCGCATGAGGATGCTATCAACAAATATAGCACAAGCATTATGGAAAAAATTACATCTAAGTTCAAAAGAAATACTCTCGCCTACGAAAAGATAAGGACTTTAATTAGAAAACCATTCCAATTTCTATCGTTTATATAGAAATAATAAATTGATATTGTGTGTGTAAAAGAATGGTTATTTTATATTCCCATTTACAAATACATCAATTTTGCGCAAAAATCATCGAGAGATTATCAGTTATTTAGTTGAAGAATTATAGGCTATCGCAATTTTCTCAAGCATACACTCAAGATTGATTGAGATATACTGTAATACAAGTATAAATTGTCATCATATTTGGCAAACAAATAAATTAACTGCGTTCGTTATATAGCGGAAAAGATAATAAAAAGGTAAGAGACAAAAAAAAAGAAAAAAAAAGAAAAGAAAAGAGCATCATTGAAAATTTTTTCTTCATTTTCTTTTGCTTAGATATTGCGTAAACTTCAGTTAAGCTAATAACCCATATAACATGAGCACGACATCTTGTTAATGATTTATAGTTTATGAAGTTTAAAGCTTATAGAAGGTCTGGTGAACGGGTTGTGATAACCAAGAGAAAAATCCGGTATCATGGGAGATACAGTTATACTAAATCAGTACTATAGTAACTTCACTAACTACAACATAGGATAGGAAAATCTCTTCAGAAGTTGTCGAATGGAGCGTAATGATATGGACAACTTATTAGCTAAAATTAGCAAAGATGTAATTATCAAACTACGATAGTACCATATAGTAGTCCAAAGAGATCGCGATGTGCGGCCGATCAGCGATCGCTGCCGAAAAACCACTTGAACGTGCCACGTGGTGGTTATTGTTTTCTTTTTGTACGTTTTTTCTTATTTCATACTGGAAAATTTTCATTTTTCCAAACTGAAGTGCGTGTGTTTCTGTTTTGTTCTTGCCTAATTGGCACAACATTGCATATATACAGGAGAAAAGTAAACAAACTGCCAAATAGCAACAAATCAAAAAAAAAAAAGGAACAAGAAAAAAAAGGCAAAAGATGCGTGAAGTAGACACGAGAGAAAAGTAAAAGCAGGAGTTTAACGGGTGATGATATGTAAAAATAGAATGAGGGGATAAGGGGGAGTGGGCTATTATAAGAATAGGAAAAAGACAAAAAGACAAAAGTAGGTTTCAGCAAGCTCGTAAATGCATTTGAAGAAGAGGAGGAGGAGGTGGCGTAGTGGCTGAATGTAGTTGAACTAGGAAAACCCGTAAGCAAATTACTGAGGAAGTGGTATAAAGCCAAAAAAGCGAGTAATTTGAACGAATGAGGAAGGATTATATAGCATGTGGAAAGAGAATAAAAAGAAATTACAACAACAAGCTCAGCAGAAAGTGAAAAACGAAAAGAAAAGTAAACAAACAAGCCTTTAATGTTACGTTTATGTAAATAGGAGAACCGAGACAGTTAGCGAAAGACACAACCATGAATATAAACCAGAACAGCAGAAAAAGAAACCTCCATAGCATTAGCATTAGTTAGTGAAACTGACTTAAAAAGAAAAGCCAGCAGTTAAGCAATGACACGAACACGGTAGCAGAAAAGCCATGGGGTAAGGTATAGCAATAGGATCTGCTATCTTGAAAAAGCGTATTCTAGTCTATAAGTATACGTAGTGGAAATGTACAAGGTAATATGGTACCAATTGCGACGGGCACTCAAAACTGCCACCGCGGCAGTAGCAGCAGCACGGAGGCTTATCGCTGACTGAGCGCGTAGCAGATGGCTTACACTGCCAGGAAGGGCACAGGTCCAAGCCAGGCTTATATCCACATATTCTATCTAATTTAGGTTGACAAGAGATACACCGTAAGAAAAATGTCCACTGATACAATAGATGCTATATGGCACCAAAGAATCTTGCACAAACAGCAGAAGATTCATGTTGCGAAAAATAGCCATCAACCTGTAGTGCTATTGTGAACGCCCAGCGCCCAGACAATACGTGCCAATACTCGATCTATCAATGGGAACAATTGCCAACGGGCAAAAAACCGTCTTGGTGGCAAGTTTGAATAGAAAAAAACAAAAAGCAAAATTTCTTTTTCTCTGTGCCAGGTGCAGCAGAAATATGCACACTGCCTCCCTTTGCTGCCGTATAATGTATTAGCAGGCACAGTAACGCTTTAATAGGCGGTATAATGCGATAACACTGCCAGATACAGCAAAATAGAGCCGGGAAACCAATAAAATTGCTGAAAGACCATAGTTGAATACTACTGCCCTCAGATGTTTGATGCTGCATTTTTAAGGTTACCCGCTATCTTACTTTCCCTAGTTGGACGGTTGCATAACAGCCTGCATGCGCTTGGCTCTTTTTGGGAGGCTTGGCAGTGGTGTCCAGGCTGCAGTGCTTTTGCAGTTGTTTTTTGCAGCATGGGCTGCAGCATGATTTGTCAAGCGTTTTTTTCAACTAGGCCGGAGTATAAATATCCAAAGCCAGACTGGCTTTTCACTGCCGCAGTGGTGGCCAGTCGTTTTCGGTTGTTTCCTCTTTTTTCTTTTCTTTTCGTTTTACTTGTTTACCTAGTGTCTGTTTCCTTAACCACTTCGTTCGCTTGTTAAGTCCTTGGTTGTTCAGTCGCTAGATATTTCAACATCAACTTCTTTTCTACCTTATAGTCAAACTTTTTGCTTAACTTTCCACTCTTTGTCCTGCTTGCCGGCCAAGAAAAAAAAATCCTCAAGGACAATCAGATCTCAATCTAAGAGCGTACAGTTATACTAATTAGTGCTAGTTCACTTATCACCAACTCAACATCCAATATCTATAAACAATATGTTCCTCAAGAACATCGCTTTGGCCTCTATGGCTGCCTTTACTTCGGTTACTATGGCCGCTAGTTCCACCTCTTCTAGTGCTGACAGCACCAGTTCCGGTTCTTCCACCGCATCCAGTTCTACTACTTTGCCATCTATTGAAATTGTTGGCAACAAATTTTTCTACTCCAACAACGGCTCCCAATTTTACATCAAGGGTGTCGCTTACCAAGCTGACTCTGCTAACAGCACCTCTGAGACTTTTGTTGACCCATTAGCTGACTATTCTACTTGTTCTAGAGATATCCCATACTTGCAAGAATTGGGCACCAACACCATCAGAGTTTATGCCGTTAACGCTTCTCTTGACCACTCAAAATGTATGAATGCTTTAGAAAAAGCCGGTATCTATGTTATTGCTGATTTGTCGCAGCCATCTCAGTCCATCAACAGAGATTCACCAGCTTGGACTCTTGATCTTTACGACAGATACACTTCTGTTATTGACATGTTCCACGGTTACAGTAACGTTATTGGTTTTTTTGCTGGTAATGAAGTTACCAACAACAACACCAACACTGATGCTTCCGCCTTCGTTAAAGCTGCCATTAGAGATTCTAAGGCTTATATGAAGAAGAAGAACTACAGAGCTATTCCAGTTGGTTATTCTTCTAATGATGACAGTGACACCAGAGTTCCAATGGCTGACTACTTTGCTTGTGGTGACAGCGACTCTGCTGCTGACTTTTACGGTATTAACATGTACGAATGGTGTGGTTCTTCCTCTTATAAGAGCAGTGGTTACCAATCCAGAACCGATGAATTTAAGAACTTGACTATCCCAATCTTCTTTTCTGAGTATGGTTGTAACGAAGTCACTCCAAGAAAGTTCCAAGAAGTTGGTACTTTGTACGGCTCTGATATGGATGATGTCTGGTCCGGTGGTATTGTTTACATGTATTTCGAAGAAGAAAACAACTACGGTCTTGTCTCTGTTAGTGGTACCAAGGTCAAGACTCTCAGTGACTTTAACAACTTGAAGACCCAATTGGCTTCTATTTCTCCATCCACTGCTAAATCTAGTGACGTTACTACTTCTTCTGGTACTTTTGCTTGTCCAGCTACTGGTAGTGACTGGTCTGCTGCTACTTCATTGCCACCAACCCCAGATAACGACACTTGTGAATGTCTTTACCAATCCTTGAGTTGTGTTATTGACAGTGACGTTGATGAAGATGATTATGCTGACTTGTACTCTTACATCTGTAATGAAATCTCTTGTTCCGATATTTCTGCTAACGGTACTAGCGGTAAATACGGTGATTACTCTTTCTGCTCTGCCAAGGCTAAGTTGTCTTACGTCATGAACAAATACTACAAGAAAAACGGTGGTAAGAGCTCAGACTGTTCTTTCGGTGGTTCTGCTTCCTTGAAGAGTGCTACTTCTGGTTCTTCTTGTTCTAGTGCTTTGAGTGCTGCTTCTAGTGGTTCTTCTTCTAGTTCTGACAGCAAAAGTTCCGACAGTGCTTCCTCCAGTTCTTCCAAGAGCAGCAGTTCTTCTTCTTCTAAGAGTAGTGCTAGCGTCTTGAAGTCTTCCATCAAGTTCACCGTCTCTGAAATTGCTTTAACCACTTTGTTGGGTGCTTCTTTCATTGGTGGCGTTTCTTTTGTTTTGTTCTGATCGAGTTAGATATTATTAGAAATGATATAAAAAGAAAATGAAGATGCTTTTTTGTTAGAGCTGTCTTTTTATTTGATAATTTACTGAAATGTTTATAAATATTCGATAGTGATATAGATAATGAAGACACCTTTTAGCGATTACTGTATCTATAAAATAATATTGCCTATAGTTTTAGCCCCTTTTTTTTATATATATATATTTATGATATTTTGTTTGTTTGTTTATTTGTTTGTTTGTTTGCTTTTTGTTGTTATTTTATACTTACCATCTACTTCACATATACTCTAATCATTTTCGTTTTTAATTTGTTTGCGTAGTATTACAGCTGCAGCGATCCCTCTATCCATCGCCCAATCGTCCCTCAATATCTTGATGCTCATCATTTGTCCCGAATCAATTGATATACTCGCAGCCCAAATTTTTTTCAGACTCGAAGCGCAATGACGCCTTTTGACGCTCCACAATGCAGCATGACGAACCGAGCGCAGCACCAGACGAGACAGCGTGGAAGTCAGCTGACAGGCCCGATTTTTTCCTCGGGGGCAGTCAGAACACCGCCAGGCCTCATCACCAGGTGGTGGTGGAGCGCAGTGCTTCCCTGAGCAATAAATACATCCAGTTAGCGCCGGCTGCTAATTGCAACACCACTGGTCTTTTTTATCAGCTAACTCATTGTTACTTATTACTCTTTTTTCCTTATATTTTTTTCTGCTGTATTATCACTTGCTTTGTTTTGTTTCCTCTGATACCAGCAATCAATTGATTACTTATTAAATATAAAAGCAAACAAACAAGAGAAAAACACACATAAATCAATCACTCATAGAACAGCCTACTCGGCGCTTAACTGACCATATAAAACAACAACTACAAAAATCTTGAGAATGGTTCAATTGAATAAACCATTGGTTCATGACGCAACATACTTTGCTGTCCTGACCTCCGACAGAGAATTGTATGAGCAGACAAAGGCTTTTTACCACGACTTTTTGGGCTTTGAAGTCAAGTTGGAATCCCCAGACAACGATTACTGCTGGCTCTCCCATGCTGACTTCAGCGAAAACCCAAATCTACCAGTCACTGTTAAGCTCACTCTCGAACCCCGTATCAAGTTCTCCAAGCAACAAATCTACCATTTGATTCAAGACATTGAAACAAAAATTCATACGAATGACTGGCGTTCTCTCAAGTTGAGTTTTGTCTTCAAAACCGCTTCTATTAAAAGCATTTATGACAAATTTGTCAACCAAGACAAGTTCTTCCATCAAATTAGACCAGATAATATCACTCCAGTGGAAATTTATGCTATTGATCCATTAGGTAATCTCATTGGGTTCACTGCAATCTTGAATACTTTCTCCTCCAAAATTCCATCTCTAGAAACCACCAGTGCCGTGGCTCCTGCAATTGAAGATAGAATTAGCAAAAACTCAGCAAAAGAACTGCCAATTAATGCACCACAACCATTAGCTGACAAAAGCCAAGCTCGTAACATTGGTATCATGACCTCTGGTGGTGATGCTCCAGGTATGAACTCCAATGTTCGTGCTATCATTAGAACTGCTATTTATAAAGGATGCAAGCCTTTTGCCATTTATGAAGGTTACGAAGGTTTGGTGAAAGGGGGGCCTAAATTTATCAAAGAAATGACTTGGAATGATGTGCGCGGTTGGCTTCGTGAAGGTGGTACCAACATTGGTACCGCTAGATGCTTGGAGTTCCGTGAACGTAAAGGGCGTTTGCAAGCCGCTAAAAATTTGATTGAGGCTGGTATTGATGCGTTGATTGTTTGTGGTGGTGATGGTTCCTTAACTGGTGCTGATGTTTTTAGAGGTGAATGGCCATCTTTGATCGGCGAATTGCTTGAAACTAAACAAATCACTCAACAACAACATGACAAACATGAACATTTGAACATTTGTGGTACGGTCGGTTCCATTGATAATGACATGTCATCAACTGATGCCACTATTGGTGCATATTCTTCATTGGCAAGAATTGTGCAAGCTATTGATTACATTGATGCTACTGCTAACTCTCACGCTAGAGCTTTCGTTATTGAAGTTATGGGAAGACACTGTGGCTGGTTAGCATTAATGGCAGGAATTGCCACTAGTGCAGATTACATTTTGATTCCAGAAAAACCAGCAAGTTCTAGAGAGTGGCAAGATCAAATGTGCTCTATTGTCAGCAAGCATCGTGACCGTGGTAAGAGAAAGACTATTGTGCTTGTTGCTGAAGGTGCCATTAGTGCTGACTTGACTCCAATTAGTTCTAAAGATGTTGCTAATGTCTTGATTGACAGATTAGGCTTGGACACAAGAATCACCACTTTGGGCCATGTCCAAAGAGGTGGTACAGCTGTTGCTTATGATCGTATTTTGGCCACTTTGCAAGGGGTTGAAGCAGTGGAAGCAGTCTTGGAATGTACTCCTGAAACACCATCACCAATGATTGGTATTGAAGAAAACAAAATTGTTAGAAGATCATTGGTTGAAGCAGTCAAATTGACCAAATCTGTCGCTGAAGCAATTTCTCAAAAAGATTTTGAAAAAGCCATGGGACTACGTGATACTGAATTTATTGAAAATTTGAACAATTTTATTGCCTCTAATTCTGCTGACCATAACAAACCAACTTTACCAGAAGACAAAAGACTCAACATTGCCATCATTAATGTTGGTGCACCTGCTGGTGGTATGAATAGTGCAGTTTACTCAATGGCGACTTACTGTATGTCCAAGGGCCATAAGCCATTTGCTATCCATAACGGTTTCTCCGGATTGGCTAAACATGGGGCCATTAAACCATTGAACTGGTTGCAAATCAGTGAATGGAACTCTCTTGGTGGCTCGGAAATTGGTACTAACCGTGCCACTCCAAATGAAACTGATTTGGGTATGATTGCCTACCATTTGGAAAGACACAACATTGACGGTTTAGTTATTGTTGGTGGATTTGAAGCATTTGTTTCTTTGCATGAATTGGAACGTGCCAGAATCAATTACCCAGCATTCAGAATTCCATTAGTTCTAATTCCAGCCACAATTTCTAATAATGTCCCGGGTACTGAATACTCGTTGGGTTCGGATACTTGTTTAAATGCATTAATGGAATACTGTGACATTGTTAAACAAAGTGCTAGTGCCACTAGAAACAGAGTATTTGTTGTGGAGATTCAAGGTGGTAATAGTGGTTACATTGCTACTTATGGTCAATTGATCGCTGGTGCTAATATTTCATACGTTCCCGAAGAAGGTATTTCTTTAGAACAGCTCGAAGCCGACATCGATGCTCTTAAGGAAGAGTTCAAACAAGATAAAGGTAAGACTAAGGCAGGAAGATTGCTTTTGAAATCCAAGAATGCATCAAAGGTGCTTAGCACTAAAGTTATTAGTGACATCATTAATGAAGAAAGTAACGGTAGATTTGAAGCAAGAACTGCTATTCCAGGGCATGTTCAACAAGGTGGCATTCCTTCCCCAATTGATCGTACTAGAGCTTCTAAACTTGCTTGTCGTGCAGTGCTGTTCATTGAAGCTCATGCTGAAAAATTAGCCAAGGTGAAATACGATGAAGATTACGGCTCTTACATTGTGCAACAGTCGGATCAAGACGTTAATGAAATCTTGGAAACTGCTGCTGTGGTGGGTGTGAAGAGTAATAATATTGTTTATACTTCAATCGCTCATCTTTACGATTATGAAACTGAACTTAAGAGAAGAATGCCAAAGCAAGTTCATTGGAATGGAGTTAGAGAAATTGCTGACAGATTAGTTGGTAGAAAGAAGTTGCCAGCTCAATGATTTTTTTTGGATAACAAAATACTTTTAGTTGGCTGAACTGCAGCAATTTTTCTCTTGTTTTGATTTTTTACTCCGAATAACGATTATGCTTACTTGCTTTCTTTCATTTTTTCATTTCTGTTATCTTTCTTTCTTTTTCGTTGTTTTTGTTTTTGTTTTTCGAATCTTGTTATTATTTACTGTATTTATTGAAGTCTATATAAAATTTGCACCATTGTAACACATGTCCCTTTCTGTATCTGTGTTATTTTTTGGTTAGCGTAGCTGAAATAAAGAGCTAAACGCACTTGTTTAGAAGTGATCGATCCAATAAGTTGTTGCTCGCTCTTTAAAAGCAACTTATGATCATAGACATTTACCAGTACATGGCCTTACAGATATTTATTGAATAAGTCCAATATAAATGTTACCTTCAAATATTATACAATAATTTAATGGAAATAATAAAAATAAAAATAAAAATAAAAATAAAAATAAAAATAAAAATAAAAATAAAAGTAGAAAAAGACCCACAAAAACCAAAATAATGCCCTTGAAGAAAATTTGAAATAAAAAGTATTTAAAATAAAAAATAAAATAAAAAATAAAATAAAAAATAAAATAAAAATATCGGGAAAGATCAAAATAGAAATTTTACAAAAAAGAAAGCTTTATGCATTCACTGAAACTTCTGAAGAGTCATTGGTAAGGGTCATAGAGCTAGCATTAGCTGCATTGTTATCGTCTAAGATATCGTCAATAAAGTCAACTGTCAATTCCATCTTGACAATTTCGCGTGAAAATCCTTTACCTACTTTTAGATTGACCAATAACCTACCATCCTCAGTAAGTTTAATCTTGGCTCTTGATTTAATTGTTAGAAAGTAAAGTTGAATGAATGTTGTTTCAAAACCCTTGATGGCTTTGCGGAAAAACTGGAGAACATCTAAAACGTTTGTAAAATTTCGCGCAGAATCCTCTTTTGAGCAGCATTCAGTGAAGCTGTGTTTGAAAAATTCAATCAATGTAGCATTCAAATTACGGCAGTTATTGATATCTGCATCATAGATTTTTTCATTGAGTTTGAAATTTTTTCCAAATTCGAACTTGAAGCTGTCAACTGCGCTCAAATTGTTATAATCAAATGACACTTCCACATTGTTGTTTTTCTCTTCCTCATCCCTAGCACTGTTAGCAAATACGTTACTTAAAGCAATACTCTTGCGTACAGAGGAACGTCTGCTTAATTTACCACTTAGTGCAGGTCCCAACAATGCAGTTTCATCATAAGAATTTAGCAATAATCTCAACGTAATAACATTAGTTGTCGAATCGATCTTGATTAATTTCAACCCAATTTGCTTTATTAAACCTTCGACCTTATTTTGGAGTTTGATAATTTCTTTTGATTCCAAGCTATTAGATACCTCGTACTCTTTTTTGCTTTTGCTCAATTCTTCTTGTATTGCTGCAATTTGTCTAGTTTCATTTTCTATTTGTTGCACTATAGAATTGGCTTGATATTGGTGATTTTCCAAAATTTTTTGATTTTTCATTAAATCCTCAGTCACATTTACCAACTCTTTGCGCAACTTCAAAAGCTCATCTTTTGCTGTGTTATTTTTTTTTAAAAAGTCATTTTGAAACTTTAATTGATGTAAACGTTTCTCAATTTCCTGCAGTTTGCGTACCAACTTACTATTTAGATTTTCAAACTCATTCAATTTTTTATCAAGAATTTTTTTATCACTGTTTAGGTCTTCTAAGCGCTTTTCAATTATGTCCACTATATCATCAATGAGTTGCTTTTTCCAAGAGTACCAATCATACTGAGCCTCTAGTTTCGCGTAGTTTTTGCTGATATGAAACTGCTCAATCATACTACTCTTCACCTCAGTATCAGATGTAAAAAACTCCTTCATAGTGGCAGGGTTTTCTTCAGCAATTTCCTGGGAGAGCTGGTTGAAAAATAACTGGCCTTCCTTGATATATTTTTTCAACTCTTTACAACCATATGTTAAAAGCTCAAGAGTTGAAAGTTGCTCATTGCTTTTGCCATAGTCCAATTGTGTAGGCTCTTTGACTTCTTTTCCCTGTGGCGGCAATAAAGATGTAGACATAATTGTTGAATGAACCATATCATCAAAAAATTTCAAGTTTATTTCTTCCAAAAACTTTTCAATAGTGGCAGGCTCATAATTGTCGTCAATTTGGCTATCTTCCACAAGATCTTCCACATTCTCATCTTCAGAGATTTGCTCCAAGTTGTTGCTATTAGGAGGCTCAATAAACGGGTTATCTAAATGCGTAGTCTCAGCATCGTTGCCATCAGCTGCACTTCCTATTGAGTCATTTATCCTGCTATCCTCCTCTTGAATTGTCCCAATTACTCTTGTTTCTAAAGTGCCAAAGCCGATGGTTTTTCTCTTGGATGATCTGCCTTCAGATTTATCGCTTTTTCTTCGTTTTTGAATAGGGTTATCAAGGTCAAGGCTAGGCATAGCAGGCAAACTCAATCGTTTCCTTTTACCAGGAATACCCAGTTTTAGTATTTGTTGATCCTTGAAGTTGAGTGCCGGGAGTTTAGGAATGCTGCTGGTTCTCACTGGGGAACTTTCTCTGTTATTTCGATCTTCAGCCAAAGCTTTCCTCAAAGGCGAAGTATTTAATTGAGAAGGAGAAGGCAATTTTCTTTCATTAGCTTTTCCCAAAATCTCGCGCTGTCTCTGAGGAGAACAACTAAGTCTTCCATCATCATTATCTTGACTGTCATCAACAGGACTGGAACCAAAATTGAGTTTTATTGGGCTGTTAACCCTTTCTGGCGAGGTAAAGAGATCCTGCTGCTGCTTTTGTTGTTTGCCATCCAATTCAATATGTTCATGTTTGTTATTGTCATTATCTTCAGATCCATCGTCTTTTATTGGTGATGATGTAATTGGCGCCGATTGGCCTAACATACTGTTGGCAATAGTGTTAGAAATTGTTTTTTCATCGGGATATATGTCCGAATCTTCTTCTTCTTCTTCGTCATCCTCGCTCAATTTCGCACTATAATCTGGTATGGTCTGATCCTTATCATTATTCAAGATCCGCTTTCCTTCTTGACCACGTTGGTTATCCAAAGTTGCGTTTATCTCTGGGCGTATTGTTCTATCAGCCTCGTCAACGGGAGTATCTCCTGGCATTATGGTTTGGTTAGCTTCTTCTAATTCAGCGTCTTCCAGAAGAATTCTTTCATCACCTTCATTGCTATGCATAATTTGAGGAGCAGCATCAACAGTTCCTGAGATTTCGTTAGTTGTGTCTGGGGTCTCTGCGACTGTT
>JXWR01000589.1_pt1 | contig 12952 bp, 3 predicted proteins | sample 315541 | NCBI WGS metagenome assembly JXWR01 (sample SAMN03273951, study PRJNA271842) | soil metagenome | isolation source: rice field ambient CO2 | place: India: CRRI Experimental farm Cuttack,Odisha-753006 | collected 2013-12-17
ATTCTTCAACATTTTTTGTTTTTGACTTCCCGAGCACAACTCCAATAAATCTCAAGACTTATTTATTTTTTTTTTTTTATAAAAAATTTGTGCGGGAAGAATCAAAATTCAAAATTCAAAATTCAAAAACAAAAACAAACCAAATACATTTTCAGCTTTCTTTTGCTGATTCAATAGCTGCCATTTTATCATGACAACAAGTTCTACTCCTCAGAAATGGCAACCGCTTCCCATGCTCGCTCATGGGAGAGTGATAAAGTCATTTTTGCCTCAAAACCATTTAGACAAACTTCCCTCGTATTTCCAGAATCTATATCCCGGCGATGAAGTTTACATATTCGAAGCCAACGACAAGTGGGCCAGAGGGTACATTTTGGTCCAACCATTGCCAACAGACTTCATTGCCATTACTTCCAACTTGGAAAAATTGCCAGATCAAAGAATCGCGGTTGTTATATTGCCATTATCGCACTTCAAAGTGTTGGAAAAAATTCCAATCCCCAAGTCGTACGCCACTCTTTTGGGGGATAAAAGACTAGCAGTGCAAGAAACCGTGTCCTCCAATAATCAGGATCCCACTACCGTGTCAGACGTCACTGGTTACAATTTCGAGGCCGAACCAATTTTAAATGATACCGTTGTTGCCAATTCCCAAGTGCCAACTATTTTGGAAACTGAGTTGAATGCTACTGAGGCTAGAGAAGGTGGTGAGAATTTGAATTATCACATCAAACCGCCACTTCCTGCTTTGAGATTGGATTCCGGTGATCTTTTGGACGAAATTGTTCCGGCAATATCATTGTTGAGTTCTCACATTTACTCTTTGTACTCTGTCGGGGAATTCTCCTTGTCTTTGAAATTAGGATCATTGTATTACGAATTAGATGAAATCAGAATCAAATTGTCCTACAATCTTTGCACCAAATCTGAAAAAAATACCGCTAGAAAGACGGTGGCCCTTATATTGAGTAAAATTGCTAAACTTTTGTCTTCAAAAGGTGTCAATAGAATTGATAAAAAAAACTCAACCATCAAATATGATACTGCAGGTTACGAAGCAATCTTATCCAGAAATCCAGAAACTGGCGAATTGTTTGACTACAGTTCCAACGATATTACCAAACATGCAACTCCGGACGTCATTGCCATTAATCAGTTGATGTTTGCATTGTGTTCCAATTATCCTCTTTCCGACACCGAGTTGGCCAATTTGAAACCTCCGGCAAACTCCAAGTTTCAAAAGGCAATTCCATCCCAAATACTCATTGATTTTAAGCAATTGCTTTCCAGCTCATCAGTGAGTCCAAAAGGTTTCCTTGGAATGACTGCGTACTTGTACTTGAGAAACTCAAGAAACAGAATTACCGAAGCATTCGCTGTGCCAGTTAACGGCAGTGCCCATGATTCCAACATTGAAAACTTGAGCGCTGCGTTGTTTAGAAATATTCCTGCTGGGGAAATGGACAAGGGCAGAATTTACTTGGTTGCAGTGTTAACTGAAGATATCGAAGTGACGCATCCAAGCGGCAATGGCAATGGCAATGGCAATGGCAGTAGCAACAGCAATGGTACTAGTGCTTTGAATGGCAGTAGCAAAAACGGCCCCACTGCCTCAAACACCGTCAAAAAAATCAGAAAAGGTGTTGCTGCAGGTGTTACTGACATTTCCAGAGTGTTTTCTCGTCACAAGGGCGGACTAGCATCTGGCGAATCTCACCAGTTCAAAATCAAATTATTTGGTTCTTATATCAACCAAAGTGATCAGCAAACTCCAAGTGATCCAAGTTACGGTTGGGGTGAGTTAACTGACAGAATCATTAGAGGTTCTAATAAAGGTGTTGCGGTTAATCCAAGAGCAGAAAGATTGATTGTCACTATCAAGGAATTCAAAAGTAGCACTCAAAACTTCATCAATGATTTCGACACTAATGGACTAAGACCGATTTCTCAAATTAAGACCATGTATTACGATCCACTTGTGAAAAGCTCTGAACGATTTTACATCAAGTTGGGCAAAGTTCATGTTAAGCACGCAGGATTGCGCGGATTCCCAGTGACTATCCAAGTAGCTTCGAATAATCCGGCAATCTCATTCAGCGAAGGAGCTAATGAAGCTGACGACAAAGTATGGCAATTCCCATCGGTGCATTCTGATGAGTCTGTCGGAGAATTAGTCAGAGTCAGCGGCATTGGTGTTGGTAGCAACAATACGTTGTTGAATAATGCGGAAAATGATTTCTTGAACTTTTTTGCCTTCATCAATGGCGAGCTTGTTGCTGAAGGAAAGTTAATGATTCGTAGAAGCAACCAAGCAATTGAATATAAAAAGACCCATTTGGTTGAGTTATCTAATGTCAGCAATAGTCATAATTTGGTTGTTTCTTTTGAAATCACTAGCGAATACGTGGGGAAAAGCTTCAATGTGGATCATTCTATTCATACGTTGCTCAACTGGAAGAACTTGATTTCATTGCCAGCCAATGAGGAAAATTTCATTCAATTGATTAAGAAGTTTAATAATTTGGATACTTCTCATTTAGTAAAGTATTTTCCAGAATTGTTGACCTCATTGTTGGAAGTGTACAAAACGTCAATTGATTTGAGTTTGCCAGCGTTGAACAAGTCTGTATTTGAAAGCATTGTCCATATTTTGGATTTTGTCATTGCAAGAAAAGATCAATACGTTTACTTTTTTGAAAATTTCATCAAAAATGCAACTAACTTGCCGTCTGTCGGGTTCTACTTATTGTCGAAAATGGAACAGTACTTTTCATCATTCCAAACATCCTGGGAATACTTTAATAGATCGGTGTGCCGTGTGTCTACCTTGATTCTCAGATTAGCCATCAAAACGACTGATTCCAAAACCGTTGATTCATTCATCAATTCGTGGAAATCCTTCTTGAGCTCAATTGCTACGTTCTTGTCTTCTAAAGACAAAAAATTCACTTCTGATCAATCTTACATTTTGGAAGTCATTGACTTGTGGCTCGATAGTCTAAGAACCATCTTTATGGATGAAGATACGTTGAACTTTGGCATCATTTTGATTGACTCTGTTGGAACTAGAGGTCTATCCACAATCGACGAAGCTGGCATTGGGGCCCCTCACCCAATCAATAAACGGAACGATAAGGTGTTTGGCTTCATCATTACCAAGTTGTTGTTGATTCGTCGGTTGTTGCATTCTTGGGTTATTGAGAATCCAATCTGCCGTGATAAGTTAATCTTGACTTCGATTGGATGGGCCATGGAGGTTCTTGTTGGACACAACGATATCGAAGCATCGAGATTAGCTAACGGGATTTTAGTTTCCATCTGTGGCATATGCTGGGAAATTGTTGGTAAGAACAAGGTGGAAGATTTTTACTTGTGTCGCGGATTGGTTAGATTGATGCCTTCCATTGCTAGCATTTTGCTTCACTATAACAAATTCGCTAGAGCTAATGGACTCTTCAAGCCAAAGAGAACATTCACCCCGTTGTTCCCTACAGAGTATCCATTCAATGAAATAACCATGGATTCCATCGTTAATGACGAGACGTTTGTGGAAATCTTGATTGAGTTGATGACTTTGTTCGCCTACATTTCCAAAATTGCCAAATACGTCGCTGGTGAGAATGGGTTCGAGACGTTGTTTATTACTGCAAAAAACGATCACATGTTCAACAAGGCTGACTATTTTGCCAAAAACTTGTCCAAGGAGCAAATCTTGAACATTATCCAGACAGCAAAGCTTTTGATTCAGTCGAAATGCTACCCTGCACAAAAATGGCTATCGTTGCACGCAATGGTAATCGAGGCCGGCGCTACTGCGTTTGAGTTGTTGAAAGACATAATGGTTCACGAATACGTGCCACCGGTTTTCGAGTCTGATAAGTTTGACAGATTACTATGGGGTAACTATTTGAAGACGTGCTTGAAGTTTGCCACCGCGATGCCGATTTCCATTTGCCATTTGGCTGATGTGCCAAAGAAGGCATGTTGGAAAATCACCGGTGACTTGAGAAATCGGGTCTGTCTTTTAATTAATGAGGTGTGGGACTGTTTGGCATGGGACGCGCTTGGTGAAGATGTTGTAAGATTCCAATTGAAGAAATTTGGCGGATACCAAGTGGAATTCATCAATTACGATTACGGTGTATTGCAGGACTTGATGTTGTTTTCTTTACAGAGACATTCCAATTGTCAGGAAATTGGGGTCAAGATGCTTTGGACAATTATTATATCTGAGCTTTTGTTAAATGAAAAGTTGCTCGATATTGAAAGAGAATGTATTGTTGGCTTGTATGAGATTTTCCATAGTAACATGTACAAGCCAGGTCAATACGAGGAAAGAAATTTTATCAAGAGGTTGAAATCTGCAATTAGAATTGATCCTGAAGACGATGCGTTTGAAGCAATTGATAGCTTTATCCAGAACTTGTATGAATTCTTGGAAGTTTTGAACGACTTGGAAAACGTTCCACCAGGACCGGAATTCGACGATGACAGAACGTTCCACAAGTTGAACATTAATGGGTTCTTGAAACATGTTAATAAGCCAGAATTGTTGCATTCATTTATTAGTGAAATGGTGGAAGCTAATGTCGCTAAGCAAAACTACGTGCAAGCTGGTCTAAGTTTGGAATTGTTGGCATCTACTTATGATTGGCTCACTGATGACAGATTACCGGTTTGCATTAAGCCTAAATTCCCTGAACAATCTTCATTTGAAAGAAAAGAAGCATTAATGAAAATGATGGCGGTGAACTTCGTCAAGGGCCACGCTTTGGAAAAAGCTATTGAGGTATACAAGCAATTGGCCCACATTTACGACACCGTGACGTATGATTTTAAAGGGTTGTCATTTGTTCACAAAAACTTGTCCAGTCTTTATTTGGATTTGGAAAATGTCGAAAGATTGACCCCTTCATATTTCAAGATTGCCTTCATTGGTTACGGTTTCCCTAAATCCGTAAGAGGCAGACAGTACATCTATGAGGGATATCCGTTTGAGCATATTACTTCTATTCATGATAGATTGTTAAGATTGCACCCTGGGGCAATTATTGTCAGTGACGATGACGAGGCAAGAAGACTTAGTGAGACTATCCCTGCAGGAAGATACTTGCACATCACTACTGTGGAGCCAAGAATTAATGTTCCGCAAAACATGAGTAATTTGACCGCTGCGGCTAGATTGTATATGGAAAACAGAAACTTGACGAGATTTACCAATGCTAGAAGATTGCCTGGTTCTACATCAGTGATGGACTTGTGGGTTGAAGAAACAACTTATGAAACATACACCTCGTTCCCTACGTTGATGAACAGAAGTGAGATTAAGTCCGCCATCACGGTGAAATTATCACCATTGCAAAATGCCTTGAGATCATTGACTTCCAAGACTCAGGAATTGATTGGGATTGAAACGATGGCAAATAAAGCCGTCAAGGAAAAAGAAGACTTGAGTAACATATTCAGCGAAATGTCCAGACAATTAAGTGGTACTATTGATGCTCCAGTGAATGGGGGGATTGGTCAATATAGAGTGTTCTTTGGTTCGGACACTTTTACCAAAAATCCGGCTTATGCGTTACAGTTGGAAACGCTTAAAATCCAATTCAGCGAATTAGCAACCACCATCAGACGTTGCTTGATCATTCATGCCAAATTGGTGCCACAATCAATGCAAGAGTCGCAGTACACTTTAGTTGATTTATTCAAGAAGAACTTTGAAGAAGAAATCAAGAGAAACAGTATCAGGACCGATGACATTAATGCCCAAATTTCAAGTAATGCGGCAATGTTGAATACCCCAAGTATTCAATTACCGGTGCCGGTGAATGTGCGTGGCGGTGGGGCACTTAAGGATCATGATTTCTTGCATAGAATTCAAAGTAACAGTTCGGATAATTCTCAAAGAACAGACTCTAATAGTAGTCATGCCCATTCTCATAGAACGTCTACCAAGAGAAGCGTGTTGAATTGGAGACAGTCTCGTAATGTTATTGAGTAATTCTAGTGTTTTTTTTCCCTTTTCATTCTTTAACTTTTTTCATAATATTTTTCAACTTAGACTAAAAATACTTGTTTTTTTTATGTTTTCTTTTATTAATTTTTTTCAACTATACTTTGCTTGTTTGTTGTGCTCTTATTCAATTTTTTTGCTCTTCATCTTTTATGTTTTCTTTTTGTTAGATATGCTTATTTCCGTTTTTATTATCATTCTTTATACGTTGTTTTGTTAGTTGCTTGTATAATTTCCATTTAAAATTTTTGTTCACTTTGGTTTGCCTGCAGACTGTATATTGAACGTATACGTTCCTTCCCTCAAACCTGCTTTACAAAAAAAAAAAAAAAAACATTTACACGCAGCAAGCTATTTGCTCATTCAATCCTCATATTGATAACTACTGATTGCTGGTAGTATCATTCTATTTAAAGGAAAAGCCTGCCAATTGTATGATCATCTATGCACAGATATCCTATATGTATTTACTGGCTCAAGTAAACTCGCAGCATGATCTGAGTATGCCATATAATCATAAACAATCCCTCCAGCTTTAGCTAACTATTACTCCTAAATGTCTCTTCAATCCAATCCCATCATTATTGGTCAAATTAAATACCAATTAGGAAAAAAAATACAGTAACAATAGTCGCAGTCTTGGTTGTTTGCAATTGACAATTTTAGTAAGCATAAACTAATGCATCGCTACAAAACCAGGGCCACAAATGCTTAGCAGTGGGTGCAGCATTAAGCGCAGCAATGGACGCCACTGTGCGTCATACAATCAGGTCCATTGCAGCTAAGCGCATTGGGAAACATGGTACTTTGTCTAGAGCGATCATAATGCAGTAACAAAATAATAACAATGCAGAAAGGAGTGAAAGGACCGCGGTTGCGCAGCACTGGGCGGCTGGCTGGGAAGCACGAGAATGTGAGAAAGACGGCGATGATGGTGATGATGATCCTGAGATCTATGGCAATAGCCACTACTTTACGAATATCAGTGTTTGCACAAATCAAGAAGGCATACTGGTAATTGTGTTGGATCACTGGCAGATGAGATGAGGCGAGTAGTTCGCAGAGGAGCGGGCGAGATGGAGATGGTGAGTCGCTTGCTTATCTTTGACATATGATTTGCAGAATGTAGATATCTGTTGCGGTTATGCCCTATATATCTTGTATATTCTATGATTCGCCAATGCATTTAACCCTTATGACTTGCGACTGTATTGAGTGTTAGTGTAGTAAGTTTAGTCAGTTTTAGTAAGCGCAGTGGAAGTGCCTTTGCGGCTCGTGTATTTTTTGCAGTGTTTATAGTCTTCACAAGAATGAAACTTGTCAAAAATAACAACAGCAACTACAACAACTACATCACATAAAACTCTTCAATGCCCTTACAGTAGCCAAAGCCACTGCTAGACAGATCCCCTTGCATTGTGGTAATTCCCTCTGAAACCCTGGCGCCCAATCATTGCGCGAACGAACGTAAATAGTAAAGTAGCACAGTTTATAGACACCAAACTAGAAAACTGGAAACCATCGCTTCATTCGCACTCGATCGATCGGCCGCTGCTCCAAGCTTTCCTTGGTGCTGTTTTTTTTTTTTTTTTTTTTTTTTTGCCTTTTTCCTTTTTCCTCGCAGTTGGCGCGCTCCATTCGCTTTGCTTTTCTATTTGGTTTTCCCACCGTCTATTTCATTGACTTTACTAAAACTAGACCCAGCACACAGTACACGCTAATTAAACTTCCAGTTAGTCAACTCTCTCTTCAAAGCAATAGCTGATCCGTTCACAATACTTTGATCTTCCAATAACATAATTATAATAGCCTTTTTGCAGCCAATCTTTGCCTTTTTAACTCACTCGTGGACTCCAAGAGATTGTTATCAATCAGCATTATTTTTGTTCTCGCGCTTATTATTCATTGTAACTCAATCACTTCGATTTCAAAGATATCAGAAGACAGTTTCCTAATATATCAGCTGTAAAGATAGAATTTCATTCGTTTCATTTTTTTCTCACCAAATAAAACGCGATTCTACAATTTGCTCAAATCAATAGTACTCACATTCCAGAGAACAAAAATTGATTAGCTGTCATATCTACTTCAGCTCAATCAAAAACAAAACATCAGATTTTATAATCAATACATAACAACTACTCAAGACAATCACAATGAGAGGTATGTTAAGCTTTTGCTTTTTCATATAGATCATGTTAAAGCCAATTTGACAAGTATTTATGATCTTGCCTTTCAAAACGTTACCTACCGGAAATTAACGGGTTTTTGACTGATCTGAGATTCTTTGCTGATTTATGATTACATACCGCAGCGTTAAGCGTCAATTGTTACTAATTCATTTACTAACCGGTTAACTTTCTAGATTATAAACTTGTCGTGTTAGGTGCTGGTGGTGTTGGTAAATCCTCCATCACTGTTCAATTTGTCCAGGGCGTCTATTTCGAATCATACGATCCAACCATCGAAGACTCCTACAGAAAACAAGTGGAAGTTGATGGTAAAACAGTTGAATTGGAAATATTGGATACTGCTGGTGTAGCTCAATTTACCGCCATGAGAGAATTGTACATTAAGTCCGGTAGAGGATTTTTATTAGTATACTCCGTTACTGATGAAAACTCCTTGAAAGAGTTGCTTACTTTACGTGAACAAGTATTGAGAATAAAAGACAGCGCTAGTGTCCCAATGGTATTGATAGGTAACAAGTGTGATTTGAATAATGAAAGAGTATTGAGCCCGGAAGATGGGATAACTGTATCGCAGCAGTGGGGGAAAGTGCCATTTTACGAAACTAGTGCAAGAGTCAAGACTAATGTGGAAGAAGCATTCATTGATGTTATCAGACAAATCATGATTAAAGAAGCAATGAGTTCACCTACTAATGACAGCAACAATATTCCTTCATTGCCTCCATTACTTAATGGCAACAAGCAGAATTCAACCAGATCAGTGCCTTTGCAAAACAATGATTCTTCTCGACCAACAGCACAAAAGAAAAAATCTATGGCTAATTTACAGAAGAAGAAGAAGAAAAATTGTGTTATATTGTGAGTTGGCTATGTTTATCTAAAGAAGAATCAACAAGAAAAATCAAACATTGAAAAAGAAAAAAATTGAAGAAAAATGAGAAGAAATGGAAAAAAAGGAATACAAAAAATGAAAAAACAAACAAACAGTGTAAGGTTTTCAAGTAACAGACAAAACAATTGCTTTGGTGGAGTCACTTAGCACTAAGCAGTAAAATTTGACTTAACAAAAACATATTCACTTCACAACAACAATAACCATTGTCTTACTTTTTTGAAAATATAACTTAATTCCCGACACATACATACATACATTCTAAGTTATAAGTTCTAGATAGACAAAAAGAAGCAGCAAATCAAAAAAGGTAAAAAAAAAAAAAAAAAACCAGATTCAAGCAGATCAAATCAAATCAATCAGCACTGCCAGCCAGTCAATAAGCAAGCATTATCTACTATTCATTAATATTATATTATTGAATTTTTGTTCTTTCTCAATCGCATTTCACAAAGTCTTATAATACTGTTCTGCCTGTTGACATTTCTTGTTTACCGTAGTGCATTGTTGCTATAGGATTCCAAGGACGTTGACTTTTTAAATTTGAATTGAACTGATTTTTTTTTCCTTTTGCTTTGGTTTTTACTCTGTTTCGGTTTGTTTCGGTTTGGGCTGCTTTGGCTTGCTTTGCGTTCATCTGCTTTCAATATCATTTATTCATTTGTACAGTTACGCAGTTCAATAGGTTACTTCACACTAATATTGTCCGCTAAACCAAATTGAACTGGGATCGTTTGTGAGCTCAAACATTTTGATTTTTTATGATAAAATAATTTTCACAACCTTTTTTTTTTTTTTTTAAACCTTTTTTTTTTTATTTTTTGCCCTGTTTGTTTCTTTGTTCGCTCAATTTTTTGATTGTTTATTGCTTGATTGTTTCTCTTAAATTTACTTTCACCTTTACCTTTACCTTGAAATTTAATATAATTTTTACATTTTTTAGTCTTTTGTCAACCTTTTCAACTTGCCTTTTTGTCTTCTTTTCTTTCTGTTTGGGGTTTTCTTTTCTTTTCTTATTCTTTAGTTTTATTTATTTTATTTTATCTTACCTTATTTTATATATTTTCTATCTATAATTTACTTGGTTCTTCTCACTAGTTAACATTTATCAATTAATGTGATGATTTATTTTCCCTTACAGTTATTAATTGATATCGTCATTATTACAAAGATTTACCCTTTTTGTTTTTTATTCAATAATGAGGCAAGCAAGCCTATTCTCAAATTATATAATAACCGCATCAAAAAACAACAACAAAAATCCCAAAATCACAGAGGCCCAAATGATAATCAAGCTTGATCTTCTGCTCTTCAATTTAGCGCTCTTCAACTCCCGGTTTCCCTTCAACACATCCATCTCTGCCATCTCTTGATCATCTTGTAAACTCTTAATTTGCTCGGCTTGAGTCTCCACGTGAATGGATAATTCCCGTTGAAGATTAGCGATATCAGAGGCAGATTTTTGTAAGTTTTTCACTTTTTGCAATTCGTTGAGTTTGTTTGAAAGAAGTTCAGAATTTTCTAGCTCTAGTTTTTTCAATTGGGTCTGGGAAAGCGAAGAGATGGTGGACTGGTATTCTCGAAGGTTTTCGTCATCGTTGTTGTCAATTTGTAATTGCTCGTTGTAGGATAATGTTGGAGCGGTGTCTGCTGCAGGATCGTTACTACCCAAACCGGCAGAAGCTAAGTTATTGCTATTGTTGGTATCTCTGTTTTCCAAGTTTTTTGACATTGCATCCTTCGCAGCTTGAGCCACTGCTATTTGTTCAGATAAATCATTATTATTTAACAAATGCAACTCATTTGACTTCTCTTCCAATTTTCTATTCAAACGAACCGATTGCATATTTCCCAACTCTGTAGAAATTTTCTTCAATTGTTGAGACAATGAGCTCAACATCCCTTCACGGTGACTGTGAATGGTTTTATTCAAATTTTGATAATCTTCCTTCTTGAATGTGAATGTGATGTAATTTTTAACTAGTGCAAATCTGCTGCCAATAGTTGTGTCTTGTTGGTGCTGATTCAAATCAGTGTTATTGAATTCTTTGCTAAACCACAAATTCTCTGATCTTTTGGATTCATAGTTTTCCAAGTGATTCAACTTTTGATTGAATTTGTGTAAGAGGAGGTTAGACTGAGAATCAAACATATCCCTTTCTTCTTCAGTGAAGTTGGCCTTTATGGGCTTCTTAACCTTGGCTTTTTTAGATCCCACAGTTGCTGCTGCTGCCGTTGATGCACGAGATTTTGTACTTGAGGGCACGTAGTTCAAATCATCGAGGTCTTCATCTTCATCTTCATCATCATATTCGCTCTCATCATTATCATCATCACTGTCAGTAGCATAATCTTTTAATGCATTCATAGAAAGCAAATAACTAGGCTTAACAGACGCAACTAGCCCACCTAGACCAATAATCTCGTTATATAACTCTTTACATTCTTTATTAAATGTATCTTTCACGTATAAATTGTTTACACCATCACTACTAGCATTGGGGCCAATTCCTTTTTGCTTCTGCTGCTGTTGCTGCTGTTCTCTGTGTTTTTGCTTTCTTTGGATGATTTCTTGATTGCCTTCGTTGTATATCTGGACACACTGATTGAAAAATGGAGTCAAGTCAGTCATTGCTATTACTGTTGCTATCGCTATTGTGCTAGTTGCTGTGAAGGTGATGACCAGCGACTAGGCAGATCAGTTGATATTGACTTTTGGAAGACTGTTGTAATTACTTTAGCAATTGATCATTACAATGCATATCGAAATGGATCACCGTATTTTGGTGATTCGCTGCTGTGTCAATTGCGTCTCTGGCAAACAAAATTCATAAATCCGTCGCGGCAGTTCCGTAGGTGACGGAAAGCGGTGAGTTCACATGATCCTGACCGGGAGTTATTCTTGTAAGTACGGAAATTCCGCACCTGTATTTACCTTTAGATAGACACACAACCTCGGGACCAAGGAAGAAGAGCAAGTGTGGTGGTTGTGGTGGTGGTAAAATTTGTCAGCTTGGACTTATTTTATACAGGACTTGAAGCTAATGACTCAATTCACTTATCTTTGTTAAGCGTTGAGAACACAGTAGTGCACAGCGTAGCTTAAAAGAGAAACGCGGCGCGTGATTTCCTTTTTTTATTTTATTTTTTTTTTTTCAATTTTTCGGAGATTAAAAAAATCAAAAAGTTACGCGTCTTTTCAAATCTTTATTTATTTTCTTCTATAATATTCAACTCTTACTAATCTCATTTCACATCATCTTATCCTTCTTGTACTGACCATATCATAGTTTCCTTCCACTTTTCAACTTCTGCCTTTGCAACTGCCAGTTGGCTCTACTTTGTCTACTAAAAATAATAATATTACCACCCACACCATGACTGTTCAAATAGATCAAACACCACCACAACAAAAACCAAATTTTGAAGAAAAGCAATACCTCGCCTTGTGTGAAAGAATAATCGCCGAAGGTGAAGACAGACCAGACAGAACTGGTACTGGTACCAAAAGTATATTCGCCCCACCTCAGCTCAGATTTAGCTTAGCCGATGATCAGTTCCCATTATTGACCACCAAGAAAGTCTTTTCCAGAGGCATTATCTTGGAGTTGCTTTGGTTTATCAAGGGCTGCACCGATGGCAAGAAGCTTTCCGAACAAAATGTCAAGATTTGGGAAGGCAACGGTAGCAGAGAATATTTGGATTCAATTGGGTTGACAAATAACAGAGAAGGCGATCTTGGACCTGTGTATGGATTTCAATGGAGACATTTTGGTGCTAAATATAAAGACTGTGATACTGACTACTCGGGCCAGGGAGTTGATCAACTAGCCCAAGTTATCCATAAATTGAAAA
>JXWR01003529.1_pt1 | contig 12931 bp, 13 predicted proteins | sample 315541 | NCBI WGS metagenome assembly JXWR01 (sample SAMN03273951, study PRJNA271842) | soil metagenome | isolation source: rice field ambient CO2 | place: India: CRRI Experimental farm Cuttack,Odisha-753006 | collected 2013-12-17
AATATTTCACTTGATGATTTTAAAAAGGTACTAAGGGACGATACGATCTTAGTAACAATCATGAATGGGCATAACTGAGCCAACTTCATTATTGCCACTCATAATTGTTACTAAGATCGTATCGTCCCTTAGTGCCTTTTTAAAATCATCAAGTGAAATATTACCAAATTCATCAACTGGTAAATAGGTAACTTCGTAACCCATTTGTTCCAAAAATTTTAGTGGTTGTAAAACTGCTTCGTGTTCAATTTCAGTAGTAATAATGTGTTTACCTAAATCGCTTCTAGCTATCGCCGTTTGCATAATAGCTGTATTATCACTTTCACTGCCACCACTAGTAAAGATAATTTCATCATCATCTGCATTAATGCTATTAGCAATGATGCTTCGTGAATTCTCTAATAGTGATTTGGCTTCTCTACCTAAACCATAGAGTGTAGATGCATTTCCATAAACGGTTTTATATTTTTCGGTCATAAAATCGTAAACTTCACCATCAATTTTTGTCGTTGCTGCATTATCTAAATAGATTTCATCTACCATAAACTTCTTACCCTTCTATAATCAAAATTATTATTCAAAATATATTTTCTGGTAGCATCTCGATTTGAAGGTCGCACTTACCCAGTATTATACATAATAACGCATTTTTATTTATATTACCAGATTGCCTAATTACAAAAAATAAGTGAGTAACCTTAGTTACTCACTTATTTTATAGATTAATTATTCAGCTTTTTCAAAAAAGTTTAGTAGCATTTGAGCAGAGCGTTTGCCGGCTTCGATGATGAATTCATCAAAGTTACTATCAGCATCTTCATCTCCAACATCTGACATAGCACGGATAACTACATACGGTACATCATTGTTATAGGCAACTTGGCCAACCGCTGCTCCTTCCATTTCAGAACATTGGGCATCTGGGAAATTAGTTTTAATTTGTTCAATTACTTTAGAATCTGCAATAAATTGATCTCCAGTAACAATTAAACCTGGTTGGGTATTTAAACCACTATCCTTAGCCGCATCAATAATTTGTTCTTCTAATTCTCTAGCAGCTGGGAATCTTGCTGGGCAACCTGGTAATTGACCAATTTCATAACCAGCTGCCGTAACATCAACGTCATGATAAGCAGTTTCGGTTGAAACTACTACATCACCAATAGATAAGCCTTCGCCAATTCCACCCGCTGATCCAGAATTAATTAAAGCATCTACTTCAAAATCATTGATTAAAGTTGAAGCGGTAATTCCTGCTTGAACTTTACCAATTCCAGATTTAACTAGTACTACTTTAGTGTTAGACAAAGTTCCTTGATAAAATTCCATTTTACCAATTGTCTTAACTGATTGATTTTTTAAATTATCCTTTAAAATTGCAATTTCTTCATCCATTGCACAAATTATTCCGTATGTCATATAATGCTCCTTTGTTTAATTCACGAAAAACAATACTAAATATACAATAATAATCAAAACCGTCAAAATTACTAACATGGCATTTAGCTTTGAATTAGTTGTTTTCCATTTTTTACTTTTAAAATTAAATTTATCTTCGGGGTTTTCCCTAAGCCAGCTACGCCTTTGTTCTCCATGTTCCTTAGCGTACTCCTGCTCTACTTGTACTCGCTTTTTATCACGCTCTAAAAAATCTTTATCATCTGATTGAGAAATTTTTTTACGATATGCTTCTCTAGTTAATGGTTTGCCATCCTTATCATTCACACTAAGACCTACCTTTGAGTTAATTGCCAATACCAAATTGCCATAATGGTTTTGGCATCATCAATTTCACTTGATTTAATCATATCCAAAGCTTCTGGCAATGTCTTTTCTTGAATTTCTAGAAATTCACCTGCATCCCTCGGTAATTCTTGATTAACTGAAGTAAGATCAGTTGCCAAATATAATTTCATATACTCGTCACTAAATCCGGCAGTTGTATAAAAACCGGTAATTTCTTTTACTTTTTTTGGAATTACACGAATTTCTTCATTTAACTCTCTAATTACTGCATCTTCATAAGAATTGTCACGATCATCTAATTTACCCGCTGGAATTTCAATGGTCGTTTTAGCAATTGGTGCCCGCCACTGCTTTTCTAAAACAATTTTGTTATCACTAGTAATTACTAAAATTCCGACTGCATTAGCGTGATGAACTACATCTCGATGAGAAACTTGTCCATTAGGCAATTTCACTGTTTGATTTTCAACATTAATAATCGCACCATCATAAATTGGTTTTCTATCTATGACATGTTCTTCAAAGTCCATTTAATCACCTTAATCAATAAATTTATTTTAATTGTACCGATTAATCCTAGCAAATGCAATTTTTGACTGGAGAAGTACGATTTTCTTAATCAATTATTTCTGCTTTAGCTGCTTGAGGACCTTTTTTACCTTGAGCTACTACATAAGAAATTTTTTGACCAACTTCAATTTTGGAATTGTCCATTTTGTTAAACGCCGTTTTAAAAAAGAATAAATCTTCATTACCATCATCTTGGATGATAAATCCGAAAGCATTTTTAGCATTATAACTTTTTATAGTTCCTGTTAACATTTTGTATCTCCTTTTATAATTAAAAACTCCCACAGATCAAAAATCTATGAGAGCTTTTATTATTTATTGTTCATCAAAACCTTCAGTAGCTGTTTCTGGATATTCACTTCGAACCACTGCTGCACATCGTGCACAGAAGGTTGGATAAGCACTATCTGAACCAACATCTTCACGAATTAATCGACAACGTTCACAAGTTTCACCATTTGCATGTTCAACTAAAATTTTCATATTATCAAAATCAACACTAGTTTTACCAGCATCTTCAAGATCTAACAAACTAAATTGAGATACCATTAACACTGTTGGTAAATCAGTATGAAGTGATTCTAATAATTTAATTGTAGCTTCGTCTGCATAAATCGTTAGACTTGCTTCAGATGACTTACCGATTAATTTATTATTTCTAGCTTCCTCAAGGGCTTTTAGCACATTGCTACGTACATCCATGAAATTACTCCAGTTAGCTAAAATAGTAGTTTCATTTTCAAAATGTTGTACTTTAGGCATTTCAGCTAATTGAACAAATTGTTCAGGTTCTTGCAAGTATTCCCAAATTTCTTCGGTAGTATGTGGCAAGATTGGAGTCATTAATTTAGCTAAGACAACTAAAATTTCATACATAACCGTTTGCATTGAGCGACGTTTGTGACCGTTACTCTTATCAACGTATAAAATATCCTTAGCGAAATCTAGATAAAAGGCTGATAAATCACCAGCTATAAATTCCATTAACTTTTTGTTAAGGGCTAAGAAATCATATTTATTGTAATCATCAGTTACTTTAGAAATGAATTGGTTTAATTTGACCATCATGTACTGATCGACAGTTTCTAATTGATCAAAAGCAACCTCATCATTTTCAACATTGTAATCAGAAGTATTGGCTAATAGGTAACGCATAGTATTTCTGATTTTCTTATATGCATCTGAATTAGTTACAAAATTATCCACTGAAACACGTACATCGGCAGAAGTATCTACTGAAGTTACCCATAAACGGACAATTTCTGCACCCATTTTACTAATGATTTCTTCTGGAGAAATAGTATTACCAAGTGATTTACTCATTTTGTGACCATTTTTATCTAAAGTAAATCCTTGTGATACTACTGATTTATAAGGAGCATGATCAGAAACTGCTACACTAGTAATTAAACTAGAGTTAAACCAGCCACGGTATTGATCAGAACCTTCTAATACTAAATCAGCTGGATATGTTAGGTTAGGACGTTCAGCCAACACTCCTTGGTGAGAAGTACCAGAATCAAACCAAACATCCATAATGTCAGTTTCTTTAGTAAAGATTCCATTTGGTGAATGAGGACTAGTAAAGTTAGCTGGTAATAGATCTTTAGCTTCTTTTTCAAACCAAATATCTGAACCATATTTACCAAATAAATCAGCTACATGTTCAATGGTTTCTTGTGTAATAATAGCTTCACCATCTTCACCATAAAAGATTGGTAGTGGCACTCCCCATACACGTTGACGAGAAATTACCCAATCACCACGATCTTTAATCATGTTTGAAAGACGTTTTTTACCCCATTCAGGTGAAAAACTAACGTCTGATAAGGCATCTAAAATTGGTTGGCGAATTTTATCTACTGAAGCAAACCATTGAGGAGTTGCACGATAGATAACTGGTTTTTTAGTACGCCAATCAAATGGATAACTATGTTCATATGGCATGTAGTAAAGTAAAGCATTAGCGGCTTTTAATTTATCTAGAGCAATTTGGTTTGCATCTTCATAGAATACTCCAGCAAAATCTTTACCGGCTTCATCGGTCATGTAACCTTTTTCATCTACGGGTACCAAAATGTCTAATCCATATTGTTGACCAACCATAAAATCATCTTCCCCTAAACCAGGAGCGGTATGAACTAAACCAGTACCTGATTCTAGGGTAACGAAATCGCCAAGCATTGTAACTAATTTACGATCAGCATAAAACGGATGTTGAGCAATTACATTTTCAAGATCATAGCCTTTAACAACTTTTAAAGTTTCTACATCTTCCCAACCAAACATTTCAGTAGCATTACTTAATAAGTCAGTGGCTACAACAAATTTACGGTCATCGTTTTTAGGTTTAACTACTGAATAATCAAAGTCGGCACCAATAGTAATTCCTTCTGAAGCTGGAATAGTCCATGGAGTAGTTGTCCAAACTACCATGTAAGTATCATTTTCATCTAAGATACCCTTACCATCAATAACTTTTTCACCATAAAATGCTGAAGGAGAAGTTACATCATGATATTCAATTTCAGCTTCTGCCAGTGCAGATTCAGAAGACCATGACCAATAAACTGGTTTCTTACCTTTATAGATTAGTCCACGATTAGCCATTGCACCAAAAACACGAACTTCAGCAGCTTCAAATTCTGGTAATAAAGTTAAATAAGGGTTATCCCAATCAGCTGAAATTCCCAAACGTTTAAATTCAGCTTTTTGCTTATTAACTTGATCAAGCGCGTATTGATGACATAATTTTCTAAACTCATTAGTAGTCATAGTTTTGCGGTCATAACCCGCTTTTTTCAATTGTTGTTCAATTGGTAGTCCATGAGTATCCCATCCAGGAACAAATGGTGATCTAAAACCATTCATTGATTTGAAACGTACAATAATATCTTTAGAAATCTTGTTCATGGCATGACCCATGTGGATATCTCCATTAGCATATGGTGGACCATCATGTAAAACAAAAGTTGGTTTACCTTCGTTTAATTTTTGTCTTTGTTGATACAATTCATTATCTGACCATTGTTTTTGGCGATCAACTTCTTTAACTGGTAAATTACCGCGCATTTTAAACTTAGTTTTACCTAAGCTTAGGGTATTTTTTACTCGCATAAAGTTCTCCTTTTAAATATTTATTAATTGAAACAAAAAAAGATCTCATCCCAGGGACGAAATCTTCGTGGTACCACCCATTTTCAGAATTAATTAAAATTCTCTCAAATTGTTATTGATTAAAAATGAGATGATAAATCATAAATTAAGGGACTGTCAATCTTTCACCATCATTGACTCGCTAAAGTATTAATTAATAATTCTTGTTCTCATATCAATTAGATATTTTATTTTTGACCTTCCGGATAAATCACTACTGCTTCAAGATTTTTTTCCGGCTTCTTTGATTCTTTTTTTGATTTTACGCTATCGTTATTAGAATTGTCAAGATCGCCAACAATCTTTTCAATTTCTGAATAACTGATGGTTGAATTATCATCCAATAATTCATCCCAATCAGAACCTTTAATCACTTCTAACTGACTTTCAAGCATAACTTGAAGGCGTTGTCTAAATACACGAGTATTTTTTCTTAAATCATCAGTTTCAATGGCTAATTTCTTAGACTTCTTAGAAGTTTCATCGATCATCTTTTTAGCCTTTTCGTTGGCACTATTAATGATATCAGCAGATTCCTTATTAGCCTCACGAATAATAATATCGGCTTCTTTTTGAGAATTTGATTTAACTTTATCAGCAGCTTCTTGAGCAACTAAAATTGATTGATTTAAAGAGTCTTTTAAATCATTAAAGTATTTTAGTTTATCTTCTGATTCATGTAATTTAGAACTCAAATCCTTATTTTCTTGCAAAACAATTTGATAATCTTTAATAATTTGATCTAAAAATTCATTAACTTCATCAATATTATAACCACGCATTTTTTGGGTAAATTTCTTATTATGAATATCTTGTGGACTTAATACCATGTCAATTCTTCTCCTATCATTTACTACTTACTAGTTATTACTTGCAATTCAACTTTTAATTTGTCTTTTTTAGTTTTACCAAATATGTTTTTAACTACTAAACGACCATATTTTCGAATAGAAATTACATCATTAACTTGAATCTCATAATCTGGCTTTACAATTTCAGACCAATTAACTTTTACTCGATTATTTTCTACTAGTTCCTTAGAATGTTGTCGAGAAAGATTAAAACCATCTGATATTAGAACATCAAGTCTTTGAGAAGTAATTGTGGTATTAATGATTTTTCCATCAACGTTTGGTATCAATATTTGGTTAAAATCAATTACTTTTAGACTAACTTTAATCTTACCGATTCTATCAATTTGCAATGCTAAATAGTTTACAATTTCAGTTTCGCAAATTAATTGCCATTCATTACCATTGGTAATTATGTCACCAACCACTTGCCGTTTAATACCACTACCTAACAAAGTACCTAATATTTTACCATGTGCTAATTTTGAAAATTTGACTGGATAATTAACTTCAACCAACGATAAGTTAAAATCACTGTCCTGTGGTTCAAAATAATCGGGATAAATTAAAGCTCGCTTAGCTTCACTATCTAGATAGCCACCTGATAATTTAATTTTTATGTCATCATAGCGATTAACAATGGTTTGGGCAATAAATTGTTCTCGGGGATTTAAAAAATCCGTCAAGATTGGTCGATACTCATTTTCCACACGATTAACTAATTCATCAATCGACTGAACGAAGCCAAGTTCATTGGGACGATAATGTTGTTCAATATTTGAATCTAACATCTGAATACCTCTTTTAGTAACCTATTAGCATATTACCCAAATAGTTAATAAAGTTTTGTGCCACACTTAATACAAGAACCGCAATAATGGGCGAAAAACTAACTGATCCAACTGTAGCAAAGCTAAATAAGTTTTCAAATGGATAAACAATTTTGCCTAAAAATCTTCCTATTGGGGTGTTATATGCTCCAGGAAACCAGCTCATTAAAGCAAATGCTAAAATTGCTAAAATATATAGGTCAATTACTTTATTTAATAGCCATAAAATAAAAGATATAATCCCTATCATTTTTGAACTCCTTAATTATCCACGACGGTGTTTGAAAAATGGAGGTACATCATCTTCGTAACCACCATCATTATCATTGTTTCCGCTAACCTCATTACCATCTTTAAAAGGATCAAAATCCTTTTTTTCAACATTGTTAAATTGGTCGTTATCTGAAAAATTAGGACGATTTGATTCTTTATGAATATCCCAACTATCCAATGAGTGGTCGTTATTATTTGCTTGTGATTCAGCATTATTCATCATACGTGAACTAGTTCGACGGCTCATGGTACGATCATTATTTTTTCTATTATCAATTCCAGTTGCAATTACAGTAACTCGAACTTCATCACCGAGAGTTTCATCAATTGAAGTACCAAAGATGATATTAACATCGTTAGTAGCAGCTTGTGAAACAATATCAGAAGCATCTTGAGCTTCAAATAATGATAAGTCTGGTCCACCAGTGATGTTTAATAGGACTTCTTCGGCACCATCAATTGATACTTCAAGTAATGGTGAAGAAATAGCTTTCTTAGTTGCGTCAGCAGTACGAGTTTCACCACTGCCATATCCAACTCCCATTAGAGCTGAACCTTTGTCAACCATAGTGGTTTTAACATCAGCAAAATCCAAGTTAACGTATCCTGGGCTAGTAATTAAGTCAGAAATACCTTGAACGCCTTGTTTTAATACGTTATCAGCTTCCTTAAAAGCTTCCATCATAGGAGTCTTTTTATCAACCATTTCAAGTAAGCGATTATTTGCAATAACGATTAAAGTATCAACATTTGCTTTAAGTTGAGCGACACCTTCATCAGCAAATTTAGAACGTTTAGGTCCTTCAAAACTAAATGGACGTGTAACCACCCCAACTGTTAAAGCACCTTGATCTTTAGCAATCTTGGCTACAACAGGAGCAGCACCGTTACCAGTTCCACCACCCATACCAGCAGTGACAAATACCATATCAGCGCCATCAAGTGCTTCAGCAATGGCTTCTTCACTTTCTTCAGCAGCTTTTTCACCAACTTCAGGGTTAGAACCAGCTCCTAAACCACGAGTTAATTTAGGTCCAAGTTGAATTTTTGTTTCAGCTTTAGAGTTTTCAAGTGCTTGAACGTCAGTATTAGCAACGATAAATTCGACACCTTTTACGTCTCCACTTATCATTTGATTGACGGCATTACTACCTCCGCCACCAACACCAATAACTTTAATTTTTGCACCATTATTTTGATCAGAATCTAATGAATATTGCATATTATCTTTCCTCCGTTAGGTGTCTAATCAAAGAAATCTTTGATAAATTTCTTAATTGCTACACCAGGGTTTGCCTTTTCTTTTGGTTTACTTGTACGTTTTGAAGATGTAACTTCAGTTACTTCACGTTGTTGATGGACTGCGACATCTTTTTTAGCTACTTTGGTATCAGACATCGTAGAAATCCCAATTGCTGTTCTAACTAATTGTTCTACACCACTAAGTTTTGAATAGTAACTAACTACAGAAATAGCCGCTGAATATGATGGATGTCTTAATCCCATTTCATCAGGAATATAGATTCTTGTATTAACATCAAATTTATTTTGTGCTAAATCAAGAATACCTGGTAAAGCTGCTACTCCACCAGTTAATACAATTCCACCTGGTAATTCTAAAGCTGATATTTGATCTAAACGATCTTTAATTCTTGATAAAATTTGATCTAAACGAGCTTCAATAATTTCAGAAAGATATTTTTCATCGATTATATCTGGTTCTGTTTGACCTACTACATCAACTGGAAATTCATTTTCAGTTGATGCTTTTTCAGAATCAGCATAACCATAATCACGTTTTAATTTTTCAGCATTTTCCATTGAAGTATTTAGTACAATCGAAATATCCTTAGTAATATAATCTCCACCTTCTGGATCAGTAGTTGCATATTTCAATTGATGATCATGAATAACTACTGCAGAAGTCTGGCCCCCACCTAAATCAATTAAGATAGTTCCAAAATCTTGTTCGCCATCATTTAATATTTCATGGCCTTCTGCCAAATTATTTAATACTAGTCCACGAACATTTAAGCCAGCTTTTTGAACTGCTTTTTGAATGTTATGCATAACACCCTTTGAGCCACTAATTAAATGTCCACGCATTTCTAATCTCATGCCAACCATACCACGAGGATCTTTTATATCATCAAAGCCATCAACTATAAATTCTTCTGGTTGAATGTCGATGATTTCTCGTTCTTTAGGTAAATTGTTACCCAAAGTTGCCGCAGCAACGTTTCTAACATCTAAGTCATTGATTTCTCTAGGTTGCTCATCTAAGTTAATCAAACCCGTACATGGTTCGATTTTTAACATATTAGATGGGACCCCAACAATTACATCTTTAATTTCAATGCTAGCCTTTTCTTGAGCTTGGTCAACAGCACCACGAATTGCTTCAGCTGCTTGATCAATATCAACAATAACCCCACGGCTTAGGCCTTTTGATCGTTCATTACCCATCCCAATAACATTTAGTTGCTTTTTCACACGTTCGGCAACAATTACTTTTATTGAGGTTGTTCCGATATCAAGGCCCACATACAAACCCGAATTATCCATATACGAAAAACCCTCCCTATTAATTCATTAACTTGGTTTTAAAATTATCTAATTTTTAATTTACCTTACAAGTTTACCACAATCATTTAACCGTATAAAAGTTTATTTGGAATTGGCAGCGGTATTTTGGTAATTATTTTTAATTGGATAAGAATATGCACCTACCTGCATATCAATTACGCTATCTACTTTTAACTTAGAGGTAATACTTGGATAGTATTGCATCTTCTTACTAATTGTTCCGATTGTCCCATAAACAATATTTCCATCGCCCATCATTAATATAATTCGATCGCTATTGGTTGGTATTTTGGATAAGGAAATACTTAAAATGTTTGATCGAATACTTGGTGAGATATTTTTATATTGTTTAATAATTGCCTTAACTTGCTTAGAATCCTTAAAGTTTTTAATAACTGGATAATTTTCATTAGGATTTAATACCTTGTCTGAAATTATTACTCCATTACTTAGAATTTGTTGATATCCACCGTCTTTATATAAATAACCAATGGTTGGATATTCCTTAACTTTAAGATTTAAATTGTTTAAATGATAGGTATGAATTTGAACACTTCGTATTCGTGGATTTTTATCATGGGCCGTTTGTTCAATTTTAGATTGATGTCCCCAAACAGTTAACAATGAGTCACCCGTTTTAATACCAATAGCTTTATTTAACTGAGAATTGGATATTAAATAATTTCCGGTAATTTTTATCTCATTAACCTTACTAAGTGGTGATACTAAATAAATTAGAATCACTAATATAATTGATAGGAAGGACAAAATCCATTTCATATGATGCAAGTTATCAAATTGAAATTTTTTAAAATATGTTTTCGGCTTACGGGTACCCGTTCTTCTTTTCTTGGTTAATAATTTATTTTTTCTATTAGTTTGCTGCTGGGCTTTTTCCCAAGGCGAAAGCTCATCATAATCTTTTTTTGCCATAAATTCACCCATTAAACCTAACTATTTTAATGACCTAAAAACATTAATTACTCGATCAGCAGCATCTGGTACTCCCAACTCAAGTGAATTTTTAGCCATTTGGTTTCGTTGAGCATCATTGTTCATTAAGCTATCGACTTTTTCAACTAAAGTTGTTCCAGTTAATTCATCTTCTTTGATCATTAAAGCAGCATCATTATTAACTAAACTCATAGTGTTTTTAGTTTGATGATCTGCAGTTACATAAGGACTAGGAATCAAAATTGATGGAATTCCTAGGGCCGTAATTTCTGCAATACTAGTTGCTCCTGAGCGTCCCACAATTAATGAAACCTTAGGTAAGATGGATGGCATGTTATCAATATATGGCAATATTTTAATATTGCTATTTACCGTTTGATCACCAATTTGTTCCATTACCCCATCATAGCGTTTTTGACCTGTGACAAAAACGACTTGGTAATTTCTAGAATTAAAATCATTAATTGAATCTACTACCGCTTTATTAATTACTGGTGCTCCTTGACTACCTCCAAAAATTAAAACAGTTGGGATATCATCACTTAGACCAATAGTTGACCATTTAAAATCACTTTGCATGTTAGCCACTTGTTGTGCACGTGGATTTCCTGTAAATACAACTTTTTCTTTAGGAAATTGATCGGCAGCCTCATTAAATCCAATTGCAATTTTATCCACAAAATGACTTAAAAATTTGTTAGTTAAGCCTACTACACTGTTTTGCTCATGAATAACCGTAGGAACATGCATTTTAGAAGCGGCGTAGACTACAGCTCCCGAAACATATCCACCGGTACCAATTACTACATCTGGTTTAAAATTCTTGATAATATTTTTGGACTCTTTAACACTCTTAATGAAAAGCTTAATGGTTTTAAAATTATCCATAGATAGCGAACGCTTAAATCCTTGAATTTCTAAAGGAATAAAATCAATTCCCTGTTTTGGTACAATAGAACTTTCTAATCCGCGCTTAGAACCAACGTATAAAACCTCTGAATCTGGTTCTTGTTTTAATAAATCTTCAATAATAGCTAAGGCTGGATAAATATGTCCCCCGGTTCCGCCTCCCGATACAATTAATCGCATTATGCTTCCCCCTTGTCATTAGTAAATTTTTCAACGGCTGTAATAAAGGTATCACCACGGACCTCAAAATTTGGATATTGATCCCAACTCGCATTGGCTGGTGATAGTAAGATAATATCTCCCGCATCACTAAAATTATAAGCTACCGGAACGGCTTCAGTAACATCCTTTACAATTTTAAAATTGTTAATCCCAGCTTTTTCTAAGGTTTCTTTAAGCAAGGGAGCTGTTTCACCAAATAAAACGACGGCCTTCACATGGTCTTTAAATTGTGGAATCAATTTATCAAAATTGTAGCCACGATCTAAACCACCAGCTAATAAGATTACAGGTCGATCAAAGCCTTCCAAAGCAATTTGAGTTGCTTCAATATCGGTAGCTTTAGAATCATTGTAGTAACGACGACCCTCAGATTCTAAAACAAATTGATTACGGTGTCTAACACCACTAAAGGTTTCTAAGACATTGGTAATTGCTAAGTTAGATTTGCCAGCTACTTTAGCAACAGCAATGGCTGCTAAGGCATTTTCAATATTTTGTTTACCGGGTACTTTAATATCTGATGAATTCATAATAAATTCATCGTTAAAGTAGATTTTTCCATTTTTTTCATAAGCTCCCGTGCTTATTTCATAATTTCTAGCAAATGGAACCACTTTAGCTTGTGATTGTTCACTTAAATCGCGCCATTCAGCTTGATCAAAGTTGACTACAAAGTAGTCATTACTATTTTGATTCTTAGTAATTTCCATTTTAGCCTTTACGTAGTTTTCGCGAGTGTGATGGTAATCTAAATGATTTGAAAAAATATTATTTAATACCGCAATATGTGGATGAAGGTCCTTAATGCCCATTAACATAAAGCTAGATAATTCC
>JXWR01000863.1_pt1 | contig 12922 bp, 7 predicted proteins | sample 315541 | NCBI WGS metagenome assembly JXWR01 (sample SAMN03273951, study PRJNA271842) | soil metagenome | isolation source: rice field ambient CO2 | place: India: CRRI Experimental farm Cuttack,Odisha-753006 | collected 2013-12-17
GAGGATTGGTGAAGGAAAATATTGATAATTATGTGGGGTTGGTTGAATGATTATGCCATTTCCTGAATTACTAGCCACTATATCTCTAGGTTAAAGTCCTTTTTCTTTTTGGCTAGTTTGCTACTTTTATTTTTTTCCAATTTTTTTTTCTTTTTTGCTTCCTGTTAATTTATGAACATCCTATTCATTAGCATTGCTTTACTATAATCCTAATCACCTAATTCAACTTTGCCATTTGCCTTTTTCATTATATATATTGCTTTTATTAATTCCCGTTATGCTTTTTCGTCTTTATCATCAATTGCACCTCCATTTCTTCATTTGCTTTTCCGTGTGTAAACTATATACTACTTTTTAATGTTAAATTTTTATAAAAGTTTGCTTCTTGTCTCAGTAGGCCTCGTCATTTAATCAGTTTCAGAAGAAGCGATATCGCTTCAACTAAAATACCTTAGTGTTGCAAAACGTAATGGCTCTCTTAATTGCTAACGAAGCTACAAGACTTACGCGAAATAATTTGATAAAGAATTTGAATATATTATTAAAAAAAAGTGGAGAGAGAATTGAAAATAAAAGAAATATTCTGTTTGCCAGATTAAAGGAAAAAGAAGAATTGAAGTGATTTATGCTAAAAAGTGCTGTGGATTAGAAGGTGGTGCGCTTAGACACTCTTCCAGAAGTCAGACAAGTCACCGCCAGCCCCATTGTAAGCCAAAACGTTTGGAGAACCAGAACCGATGTCGGAAAGGGCGTCTTCGGTACCAAAGGAAATAATAGCTTTCTTCAATTGTGCTGGAGTAATAGCAGAAGCGGAAGAGTAAGTAGAGTTGGCACTTGGTTGCAAGGATAAAAAGTAGGTCAACAAGCCAGCAATATGTGGAGAGGCCATGGAAGTACCTGAGATGGTGTTAGTAGCTGAGCTTGACCCGATCCAAGTGGACAAAATGTCTTGACCTGGAGCAAAAATGTCAACACATTTACCGTAGTTAGAGAAACTGGCTCTAGCATCGGAATTGGTACTGGCACCAACAGTGACAACTTTCTCAGCAGAAGCTGGGGATGTGTTGCAAGCATCTTGGTTTTCATTACCGGCAGCAACGGCAAAGTGAACACCAGCTTCAACAGCAGCATTAGCAGCATTGTTCACAGCTTCAGATTTACCACCACCAAGAGACATGTTAGCAGTAGAACCTTTGTAGCCAGATTTAGAAGCGTTTTCCTTGTGTTTCTTAGCAACCCATTGGATACCTTTGATGACGTCGGAGTTGGTACCGGATCCAGAAGAGTCCAATACTTTAACGGCGACCAAATTTGCCTTCTTAGCAACACCGTAGGTCTTAGATCCAATGGTACCAGCACAGTGAGTTCCGTGGCCAACACCATCGGAGTCACCATCAGATGGGAAAGTAGTTCCCCAAGAAGCTCTGCCTTCGAAGTCTTCATGGTCGGTGTTGATACCGGTATCAACGATAAATGAAGTAACACCTTCACCAGCATCAGCGTCGTAAAGGTATTTGCCAGTGCTGGCGCCATCGACAGATTTCTTAGAAGCAATTCTAGCCAACCCCCATGGAGCATCGTCTTGAGTAGTAGCGTCGAAAGCTTTGACAACTGCATCTTGTTCGATGAAGGCGACATCCTTGTTTTTCTTTAATTCTTCAATAGTCTCTTTCAAGAAGTAACCGGCATAACCTTTCAATTTGTCTTCGATATCAAAGTCAAAAGAGATACCACCATGTTTGTCGCTGCTGTCTTTGGCAGTGCTACTGAAGAATTTGTTTTGTGGCTCATTAGCAAGCAATTTAGTACTGTGAGTCTTTTGTTGTTTTTGAACCCAGTTCTTGTGGACAGTCAAATCGTCGCTAGAAAGTTCATTTTTCAAAACGACAATATACTTGTCGGCAACAGCGCCAACGGAAGCGGTGTATACTGGAGCTTCAGCAGAAGCAGAAGCGTCCCTGGCTTGCAAAGAGGCAGCCATTTCGTCACGTTTAGCGCTATCAACAGATGGGATAACCAAAGCATTGGCAACAGAAGCGATAGCAACAGCAGTTAAGACAGAAGTAGAGAGTTTCATTTTGTAGAATTGAATTGAATTGAATAACTAAAAAAGTGGTGAAAAGTTAAAGAGAATTGAATTTAAAGAGAAGATAAAAGAAAGTATTTTTTGATGATGATATTAAATGAAATATTTACAAATTTATCTTAAAACAAAAAGGAAAGTCCTTTCATTTATACCTATTTTGAGAACATAAAAATGTTTAATGCTATTCTATTTTTGACATACAAGTCAATAAGCCATACCTCACCACCTTGATGATGCAACTGTACCATATTCCTTGGAGCTTTGATTATCCTCGGAGCTAGTGGGTGGCTCTCCTAGTTCGATATAATGGGCACTTATCCGTATTTCATAGCAACACTATTTTTGTAAGTCTTTACATGTAGAGCGTAGAGTGATTTTGCGCCTTTGCTTAAGAATTCCGGTGTCGCCTTGCGCCAAGATACGGACTTGGGCATGGTAGCTGCACTAAAACAGTCGCCGAGAAATTCAAGACGGCCGATTTTTCACAGGGTCTATTGTGGAAGTGCAACTTCAAGGTGCACATAATGGATTGGCTCGAATATAACTTCCTAAAGCATTTTGTATGTCAGGTGTGACAATGGGGTGGCTGCTTGCAACTTTTTCTGATATTGAAAGCTAATAATAGCAGTTTGTCAGATTGTAAGCAGAGCATTTGCTGCATGTTGAAATTTCTAAACGGAACTGTGTAGATTGAAGATAATAATAATAATACTCCCAAAAGCTATGTTTTTACTTCATTCTTTGAATTCCAGAGTTTAAGCCGCAGAGATACATCATTGTAAAAGATCGTATTTTAGAAACTCTAAATTTCTGCCTGATGTTGCTAATTTGGTTTGAGCCATATAGCTAATGAGTCCGATGTGAGGATAATACAAGGTTTGTCAGGTGTAAAGATGTTATAACTTGCAATTTGTGTCGTTATAACTTGCAATTTGTGTAAGCTCGTCCCGGTACTGGTTTCAACAAAATATCATGCTGACTGTGCCAGGGTCTATAGAGAGGCTTACTTTTGTGGCTAGGATTACCGAAGAGTTTTCTGAGTTTAAGAACAGAGTATATATCAATGTAATTCGCTGTTATTCTTTGCAATCCTTTTTGAGAAAATTGCTATTATCAACCAACCTGCAATGTTGAAGCTTTCCTTAGTATGGCAAGAAATCAAGACAAAGCATTACATGCCAGTATATATATATATGTCACCTGTGAATGTTGTTTTAAGCATGCTTTATTTTATTTCTTTAGATTTAATGTTGCCGGCAAATTAAAATTGATGAACATGTATGCTATTCAATTTAATGACGATGATATTGATGATGAAGATGCTTTGTGGATTAACATATTAGAGAGGAGTTTCACAGAACAAGTACACTATAATGCTGACAACTGGCTGTCACTTACACAGAAAGAGTTGATCAATACAGCGACAACATCGAGTGTAATAAGAATCAAAAGGTTGTGAAGATTTTTAGATTTTTTTTTTTCTTTTTCTTTAATTTTCGACATGCACAGGTGTATGATCATCAAAAAGGTATAGAGCGATGCTGTAAGTAACTTAGCATCCATTCCCGAATAAGGCATTGAGCAAGATTTCATTAATGATTATATCTCTCTCGGTAAATACTCCCATTCAATATCAATTGCTTTTTTAAAGTATAAATCTGTCTTGGCGATTGTTTGGAATGATATGATTGATAATAAGTGACTGTTGGAATCCAAACTTTTGTGAATGCGTAAACTCTTTCTTCATTGATTTTTATTTTGTTTTTTTGTTTCTTCAATTGTAACATGTCTTCTCGAATTTTCATTGGTCTTGTTTATATTATACTTTACACAAGATCTGAAAATTCAATGAAATTTACTGAATGACTAAAGAAAAATTAACTAAACATTAACAAAATGACATTCTTTACACATTATCACTAATTATACACAAGGTAAAATAATTTCTATTCTAACACTCTGGGCAAACTAATTTGACCTAACCTGAAAAACTCATGCAGCCAAGTCGTGTGAATCATCATTTACCGTGCTTAAGCTTCTAGCATCGTCATCAAACTGGTCACTATTACTGATGAAATTGTCTTCCTCTCCCGCATCATCGTCATCTTCATCAGAACCAAAAAGTTCATCATCATCATCTAAGAAAGCCTGGTTCTGGTTAACAGTAGCGTATCTTCCCATTCCTCTAGATCTGCTACCCCCACGAAGTCTATCAGCAACACGCTTTCTGGTTTTAATCAAAAATTGGAACAATGCAACAGAGCCGACAAATGCCATGACTCCAACATCAACAATTCTATTGACGACTTTATCAGTAAAGTTGTTTTCGACTCTTGGTAACTCATCGTCTTCCAATCTGATTTGACCAAATCTAGCAAACCCACCATTACGACGGATACCTTTGTCATACACAAACCATGAAGCAAAGACAAAAGCGCTGATTGGTACAAAAATCACTAGGAACAAGTTAAAGCCATTAAGGCCACTTCCGTGTTGTTTATCAAACTTGCTCTCTTTACCAGGACATGGCTTTGGTTCCCATTTGTCAAACTCCTTGCCTCCTTGACATGTACTCAAAGGCACTTTTCTATAACCGGTTGGCTCATGATACTCAAAGACGTTTTCATTAACACAGACTTCTTTTGGATCTTTTGGCTTTAGACCTTCAATCAACTTACATGTACCATCACTAGCTCTGGCAAAATTGTAATCACATTCATAATCCCTTCTAGAGCACAGACAATTTCTGATTACTTTGTAGGCCTCATTTAACGGCGCATTACCAATAAAACAATCATGGTGGTCTGGTTTTCTGCGTAGGTATCTTGCCTCGTGGCCAAACAAACAGTTATCAGGTAAGAATGGATGTCTTGGGGTCCAATATTCAAAGTCACCAGATACATCATCAAGATTATCTAAATCCAATGAGCATTGTCTGTTGTGAACTTCAGTGAAGTCAATACCGAAGGCAAGGTTATAATCACCTTTATCTATTGTTGGGGTAGCTAAGACCATAAACCTTCTAGAAGTGTCAGATGGGATAGTGGCTAAATCAAAAATCTTCACTTTTTGATCAGTGAATTCAAAATCAGACCAGGTTTCGCCTTCATCCAAAGAGTACACAATTGTATTTGATTCGTCATATTGGTTTGCTAACACCAAGATACTGCCTTGATCACCATATTCCCAACTCATTGGCTTTGAATAAATTTCTTTCCAAGTTACACCACCATCTCTGGTCAAAAATGTTGACGATTCTTTGCGAGAAACTAACTCTGCTCCAACATTACCTACACCAATTAACATTCCAACCGCGGACCCAGATGAATAAGTGTCCCTATAGTCGACTCTTTCAGTAAATCCATGCAAATTCAAAGAACATTCCTGAAGTGATTTTCCTTCAGAAACACATTTATATCTTTCACCTTTAGAATTGACAGCAGGTGGCTGAAGATAAGCCCATTCAGCTGCATCGTTGTGGGTGATTTTTGTTTTCAACTTTTTAGTAGCACCCTTTTTGGTTTCTTCTGGATTAGCAACAACGTTGATGATAGACAAGCCCTCGATCCCTTCAATTTTTTCAAAGTCAACGTATCCTGGGGTATCTCTGTTCACAAAACTCTCAGACAAAACATATGATGTACCATTGGAATTGGATTTCAAAATACTACCAAATTCACCACCTTGTCTGTTGCTGGTGGTGACATGGAGGTAAATTGAGTGCGAATTTGATTTGATTACTGTGTAGGCTTGTTCTTTATCAACTTTAAAGTCTGATGGGAATTTTGCATGCGCCCAAGTTTCACCATCAACAGTGGTCAAGCTCTTCAAAGCTGAGCTATCATCAACAATTTCAGCAACCACTAAAAATTGATCGTCTGGAGCAAAGCCAACTGCTTTTTCAAAATGAACTTTTTTGTCTTTGAATCCGTTATTACTAGACACAATTTTCACGGATCTGTCACTATTGAGCTCTTCACAAATTATCAAATCATCCTTTTTATTGAATCTAGCACCAGAGAAGTCACAGGTTCTGACATTGTCAAGCAATTTTCTCCAATTATCACCACCATCAGTGGTCAAGTAGGCAACAGAATGGCAATCTGGAGCAAACTCATTAGTTTCGCAGTTTTCAGATCCAACGAAAATATATGTGTCAGTGCTGTTTGGATGGAATACAACCGGAACATAGCCAAAACCATTAATTAAGGATGGGGTTTTCACTTGCTTGAAAGATTGAGCCCTATCGTCAGAAATGTATATCGTCTTTGAAGGGGTCACTAAAGCAACATGATCGCCATTGTATCTGTTTTCAAGAATGGCCAAAATTTCTTCATCATTGAGAGATGCCCAAAAGAAATTGACACCGCCGTTGTGAGAAATATAAACTCTTTTAGTAGAAGTGAGAGCAATAATTGTTTCATCTTTCAAATTCTTTGGAGATTGGTTCAAGTAAACGTATTGAGCAACCGTTCCTGGAAATTCTTGCTTTGTCACTTTAATGTCTTTAGATGCAGAGGAGCTCAAAACTTTTTGGCAATCCAAGTTAAAATAATCCTTTTCTTTATCCAATTGATAGGAATCAGATTTAGAATCCTCACACAAATTTCCAGGGATCTTAGCCAATTTTGGAATTCTTGATTCATAATCTTTCTTTGTTGAGCATTCTTCTCTAAAATACTTGTAATCTGGCACACAGTCCCCGTTGTCATTTTGAGTAAAACCACGTTGACACTCATAATCTGGCCTTGTACAAGAACATGGCTCATCAATGGACTTGACATCTTCGTATAATTTTTTCACTAAACACTTGGCATCTTGTTTACGACGCATAAATTTTTCTTTATGGCCCATAATACAAAGAGACTTAGAATCTTTGCCTTCATTTCTGGCATAAAATTCTTCCATATCACCATTACCGCATTTTTTACCTCCAAATGCGTCAGCAAAATCAAGAGAGTAAATGTAGAATTTTTTACCATCAGTGTTGATGCTTCCATCATTGAAATCAAACCCACTAAATATGAACTTAGCCGAACTTCCATCAACAGTGGTAGTCAACAAAGTTGGCATGATTTTTTTGTCAAAATGCATTTTTGTCCAAGTTTTACCTTGATCCAAAGAGTAGTAATATAGTGATCGATCAGCACTTTGATGTGCCTTAAATTTGTCAAAGTATGGGATGGCAACTATGACGTTCCCCTGGTCACCAGTGGAGAAGACACAAGGTTCATTAATTGCTACTTCCCATGTGTAACCTCCATCTCTTGAGATCCAAGTAGAGAGCTTTTCATAATCATAGAGCTGACTGCTACTAACTGCACCGGTACCAAGTAAAATACCTGGAGTAGGCCCACTTTCAAAGCTGCCATCGCCAGTCATTTCAATTGCATTCAAAAGGTTTAAGTGGCAGTCATCTTCATGCTCACAATAAGTTTTTGTGGTCTTATCATTTTCATCAATTTTATATTTGAGATATTCCCACAGTCTGCCATCATCAAATGACATCATAGATTTTACTGATGGAAAGAACGAAAAGCCATTGTATCCGGCCATGATGTTACCTAACCAAACTCCATCCAAGTTGCTGATTTTTTCAATGCTATGGAATCCAAAAAAATTCTTTTTCTCACTTAATTTATCAAGCTTCTTGAAAGTGTGGCCATCAGAATCTGATACATAGAGATCAGAGATCATTGTAGACAAATGGGAAGTAATCTTCTTCTTGAATCCCCAAACCAGAACATAAAGAGAGTGATCATTAGAAGGTAGTATTGAAAAAGATTCACTTTTTAAATCACCAGGAAAGTGTGCTTTTTTAAAATTTTTACCGTCTTTAGAAACAAACAAATTGACTAATGATTGCTCATCAAATCTGTCAGAAAAGGATTTGATGACAATGAAGTTATTAACCACTTCGAAATCGTAAATGAGGGACTCTGAAAGATGCTCATTGTCAATAACTTTGGATGACTGGAACCAGTCGCTTGACGAGAGAACTTTTGAGCTTTTGACTCTTGTTCCAGTGGCAGACTTTTCATTCTGGATACACAAAACATGATCATCGTCATTTAAATCTTTGTTTCCCGGGGTTGATGTAAAGGAACAGAATACTGCATCGTCGATATTTAATTTCTTGACTGCGCTAGAGAGTTCATCTGTGGAGTAGTAGTATTTTGGTTGGCAGAAAAATATGCTGGAACAGTCAAGAAAGTTAAGCAAAAGGTTGGATCTCTTGTTATTATTTGGAATGACAATCAATTTCTTTGATTTGCTGACCTCGTCATCCAATTCAAATGACTTCCAAGTAGCGCCCTTATCATTGGTGAAAAACTGCTTCTTGCCTTCGGTAATGATGAAAGCTCTATCGCGGTAAGTTAGGTCCACCTCAATATGTAAGAATTTCAACCCTTTACCAAGGTCGTTACTAATGTCTTTCCATGAAATACCATTATTATCCGACTTAAAAAGCTTCCCATCATTGAGGTTGAGGATTGTGGCAGAGTCATCAAAGTATTTTATCTTCGTGGATCCTTTGTCAAAAGAGTTGGATGTGACTTTGGGCTCAAACGCCCCAAGCACCACTCGAGCAAAGAGAAATAGAGCAATGGCTCGAAGACAGTACGGCGTGCGCATTATTGCTCATATAGCCATGTATATAAGAGAAGTAAGAACAAACAAACAAACAAAATGAACTTTAACGCCTGGCGGTTTGCAATTGCTGCTATCTGATGATGATGATGAGTAGTGGACAGAGTGGAAGCATGAGCAGCACAAGTGCCCCATGCATGGCCGTAGTTTCTTGCCGGTGGCGGTGACAACAGTTTTCCTGTCAGCCACCAACTATTAAGGTCACGGGAACACACCGTTTACGCCAAACTTTGACCATGCATAAGCACACATAGTGACCTTACCGTATTACTGAGAGATATCTACTTATTCATATTTTCGTTTCTTTTGGAATCTCACGTCTGAGTGCGCTTCGTTTGAAAACCTACGTTCCTTCATTGCAGATGAAAACTCTTTAATATGAATGTTAGCATTGGCCAACGAGGAATGTCCAAAGTATTTGGGCATGTTTAATCGTTGAGGATCTATTTTATTTTTTTTTTTATTTTATACGTGGTTTAGAGGCAATCAACAGAATCATTTTACTAATATTTTAGTTAGTTGTTGACATTTATTGTAGAATAATAAAGTAAAATCTATGAAAAAAACACTGCTTAAGCAAGCATTGTACCCAGTCTATATAAACAGTCTATATTTGGAAAAGATTTGCTTTCTCGATGAGTATTTTGTGTGTGGTGTCATTAAAAACCTCTTCAATATATATTAGAAGTGCCCCGGTGTGCTGTTTTCTATTTGACATGAATAATGACAGCTTTGAAAATGTCCTTCTATTTTTTGCTTCTCAAAGGTATCATGTCATGAATGAAATATTCAAATGTGCATGAGAAAAAATATTCAGTTTTTTTCCCAAATTGAACTCGTGGATTTTGTTTTATATACCTGAAAAATGGCCTGCAATTGAGTGGCTATAGCACTAAGTTCTTTAAACTGCAGAGGCTATTAATTCCTTGGGCTTTTCTATTATGAGGGGGCCTGACAATATTTTTATGTTTCCCTTTTTTATCACCCACCTTTCTATTTTGAAGAATATGTATAAAAAGGTTTGGTGGATAGAAGAGGCTCTTTGATGTAATTGGATGGAAAGAAACAAATCTAGAACACGACTTCTTGTTCATTGAAAAAAAATTCATATTTATTTAATTGGTTTTTCTTTGGCGAGACTAGGTATGTTCAAGCACGTCAAAAAAATAGCTTCTGGTGTCGCTACGCAATTTAAAGGTTGTCTTTGAAGTGAGTGGTCATACTGCGTTCTTACTTCGTTCATTTCCTCTTCTTGCTCTTAGGAGAATATTTGCTGCTGAAAAATGCGTACACTTAGCAAAAATTTCTAAGCTACAGTTTTAAAAAGGGAAGTAGTTTTGGCATCAAGAGAGTGACTATCAATGGTTCTATTCATCTGAGTAATTAAGCTATTTATGTGCTGATCCAGTGAATGCAAATCAAGAGATATTGTTTTGATATGAAACTTGTTAAGGTTCTCGCGAATAGCTTTCCAATTTGTTTGCTTATAGTTCCTCTTCATATAGTATTGCCTTGATGGTATCTAGCATGTTAATAAAGGCACGTCGCTCGATGATTAGTTCCAGATTTGTATGGAAACTGAGAAGTTGAAAATGGGTATGAGAGGATTGGGTAGCAATGCCAATATTTGAACCACTTAGATGTGTAGATTTTGTTATTGAATCCAATGATTGGCAGCTAAAATCATTAATCGAGTCTATTAGTGTTTTTTTTTGTTTGCATCTTTTTACGGCTGTAGCAATAGGATGAGCGTTAATAATAATAATAATATTAATAATAATCATTATCATCATTATCATTTTCTGCTTACAGACGAGAAGCTTTTGTTCAAGAATAAAATGACATGTGCATATACACTCATTAACGTGCGTAATCTTACATGATGATAATATCACATATCACATGACCATTATATACACTATAGCTTTCCCAAAGAGGAATAACCTCCCACAGCCATCTCCATCTCCTATATATATATAAACTAGCTCTATCTCTCATCCCCTATTCTTCTTCGTTTTTCATCTTTTTCGTCTCAATTCCACCTAGCCTTCTGTTGCTATCCCGAACAATGAAGGCATTACTTCTCTTTTCCTCGCTTCTCCCCGTCGCTACCTTGGTCTCTGCTGCTTTTGACCAATCTCCGTTGGCCATCAACAACGACGACTACATCAACAACAATGCTCTTCTAAACTCAGTAGCTCAGTCCCAAGGCACCCCGCTTAATTCTTTGTCAGATGATACGTTTGCAATTTGGGCCCAGTTGCAAAAAGACCACCCGGAATTAGCCAACAATGACTGGACCTTTACCTCCAAAGCCAAACCCCACAAAAAGAGACCTCATGGTTGGGACTTCCATGTTGCTGATACTGCTCTTCCAAATCATAAGCTAAGAGCCCGCAAGCATGACCCCAGTCTCCTCGGTATTGACAAAGTTAAACAGTATACCGGCTACTTAGACGTTGAAGATGATGACAATGATAAGCACTTTTTTTATTGGTTTTTCGAATCAAGAAACGATCCTGCTAATGATCCAGTAATTCTTTGGCTTAATGGTGGTCCAGGTTGTTCTTCATTAACCGGAATGTTTTTTGAATTGGGCCCATCTTCCTTGGATGAAAATCTAAAACCAATCAACAACCCTTACGCATGGAACAATAATGCTTCGGTGATCTTTTTGGATCAACCAGTAAATGTTGGATTTTCCTACTCTTCACAAGACACAATCACCACCGCTGCTGCCGGTAAAGACGTTTATGCATTTTTGCAACTTTTCTTCAAGCAATTCTCTGAATACGCTCATTTACCTTTTCACATCTCCGGTGAAAGTTACGCTGGTCACTATATCCCTCAATTTGCTGCTGAAATCTTGGAACATGATGCTGCCGAACGTAATTTCAATTTGACCTCGGTTCTTATTGGTAATGGTATAACCGACCCATACACCCAGTTTCAATATTATCAACCAATGGCTTGTGGTAAAGGAGGATATCCAGCTGTAATCAGCAAAGAAGAATGTCAAGCGATGCTCGATAATACACCACGTTGCTTGGAACTCATTGAAAAATGTTACCAAAATCAAACCCCATTCAATTGTGTACCACCGTCCGTTTATTGTAATAATGTCGCTATGGGAGCATTCCGCCAAACTGGGCTTAACGTTTATGATGTTCGTAAACCATGTGAGGGAAGCTTATGCTATCGTGATTTTGGCCGTGTTGCTGATTATTTAAATGATAATTTTGTGCAAGAGACCATTGGTGCAGAAGTAACGTATTATCAATCATGTAATGGTGACGTTGGAAGAAACTTCCATTTTGCAGGTGATCATATGAGACCATTACACTTGAAAGTGATTGAATTGCTTGATGAGTATGATTTACCGGTTTTGCTTTATGCAGGCGATAAAGATTTTATTTGTAATTGGTTGGGAAATCATGCCTATAGTGATTTATTACCGTACAAGAACCACAAATCTTTTGCCAAAGAGGAGTTTAAAAATTATGTTACTGAAAATGGTGAATATGCTGGATTGGTTAAAAATTATGAGAAGTTTACATTTTTGAGAATTTTTGATGCTGGGCATATGGTGCCTTACGATAAACCAGAGGCTTCCTTGGATTTTGTTAATAGATGGGTCAGAGGTGATTATAAATTGTCGGATTAAAGCAATGAAAAATGCATTTTATTTAATCCGATTCATTGCCATTTTTAACGTTTTTCTCAAAAACATTTTATATTTTTCTTTTCTTTCTTTCTCCTCCTATTCTATTGTCCCCTGTCAAACAGCTGCACTTTCACTTTATTTTCTTCGGGTTTTGCGTTCTTCGGCACTTTAGCATTTTTTCTTTTTTAATTTCCCAACTTCTCTTTCTCTTGTTTTTTCAGTACAACAAAAAGAAATAAATATATTTTTTTTTTCTTTATTCAGCCAACTACACAGTTAAGCATAAAATAGAGGTAGGTCTTTTGGGGAAAGTCACTGTGATTGGCAAAGAAATATTTAGAAATGGCAACAAAACAAAACAATTGCAATAATTTAACCTCTATGTCAACTGACATGATTAAACGTGAGAACGTTACACCTGTATTTAGTATTATGAAGATAATCAAGGCTAAACTACACACTTTCATATTATAGCAAAGAAATGTTTTTCCAATAAAAATTAAAAAAAAAAAAAAAATACT
>JXWR01008884.1_pt1 | contig 12922 bp, 6 predicted proteins | sample 315541 | NCBI WGS metagenome assembly JXWR01 (sample SAMN03273951, study PRJNA271842) | soil metagenome | isolation source: rice field ambient CO2 | place: India: CRRI Experimental farm Cuttack,Odisha-753006 | collected 2013-12-17
CCAAAATTCAATTTCACCGTAATATTTGACTGGAGACAAATTAGCAATAGTAAGAACCACCCAAAATATCAAAATCCAAGCCCATAAAGGCACATCATAAGTCCAATACTGTATCACTTGACCAACAACAGACAATTCCACTGCAAGAGTAATCACCCAGTTGAACCAGTACATGTAACCAGAGGCAAAACCGTAAGAACGAGAAAGCATTCTTCTACCATAAACAGTGAAAGATGCAGACTCTGGAATATAAGTGGCCATCTCACCTAAAGATTGAGTGACACCATAGACAATAGTACCAACGAAAATGTAAGAGATTAATGCATTTACTGGTCCAGCTTCGGAAAGAGGGGTAGCAATATTCAAGAATAAACCAGTACCAATGGTACCACCAAGGGCCATCATGGACACGACTCTTGGCTTTAACTCTCTCTTAACTTTTTTCTCACTGGCATCTATGGCGTCAACGTTGATATTGCTGGTGCCTCCAAGCTTATAATCACGAGAGACGTCATTAATGTATGGTTCTTGAAATGAAGATGAGGTATATTGCTGTTCTTGAGAAGACCTCAGTTTGTTAAAGTGCTTCTCAACATCCGCCGAAGAAGCGAAAGGATTTGACATATTGTATGACGGTGTTATGTTTGTATATTTTGGAGATTCGAGCTTGTTGCTAACTTGTTTGTATATAAATTGATTTTGTGAAAGTGAAGGAAGACGTGCTACCCACAACAGCAGTAATGATCTACCAAACAGTTACTTCTTCAAATGTGAACGTCAAATAGAAAAGTGACACAAATGGGAAATAAATAAAAAACAAAAAACACAAAATATGAAATATGAAATATGGAAGGAACAGTGAAAAAGTAGAAGAAATGCGATAGAGATATACAGGAAAAATTTTCCCTTTTGTCAGAAACAGTATGAAAATTATCAGCACCCGACACAGCTGCTCGCTGCTGCTGCTGCATAAATGTATGCCCGTTTTTGACTTTTCCTTCGGCATTTTCTGCTTTCTTTAGACCTTTTCTTTTTCCTCCTGGCACTTTGCGCTGTGTCTTCCTGCGTCTTCCGGCACCCTTTTCTTTTTGCCTGTCTCGGAGCAGGCCAACTTCAGTCAGCTTACAGTTTGCCGGTAGTTCCTTGCTGGAGATTTGGCCATACAATTAGTCACTTCAATTTGTTATTGGCGATACCCAAGAAACGACTAGAACCGTTGGCATTGCAAACCGTATCTTTTTAGTACGATTGACATTTGTTAATTCATGACAATTAGCTTTACGGTGTCTAGTGTTAATTGGAGTTACGTTGAGCTAGTTTAGCTTCTTTTTAGTTTCTTTTCTTTTAGTTTGTAGCCTTTGCCCTGTAACGGCAAGCCACTTGAGAAAAACGGCATTTCGAGCTAAAAAAGAAAGACAATGCCTCATCGATTCTAAAATCTATCGAGCTGCTTGCATTCACACTGCTAATACAAGCTAAAATTAGCCCGCGAGCTTGACAATCCCAACCAATGATCGACCTAAATTGTGGGTAAGGAACAACAATACCAAACAATTGGACCCCTTTGCCGAAATAATCAACTTTGCGAACCACCAGACACAGCACCGAAAAAGCCCACGCAATATATATACCAAATGACCCACCACATCAATGTAGTTGCTCCCTCATAGTAGCAGCAGTCATGTCCAACAAAAAATATTTGCCACTTGCTTTACTTCCACAAGCCTTTCGCAGGCCCTTTATATGTATGCGGGAGCATTTCACAATGTAAGTATGACTCAGTTGCTGATTGACTGGCCATGGTCACCTTATAAATATCGGAACATTCTCCATTTTTTTCTGTCTGCCATTAAACGCGGACAAAACGGTTTGCGGTTACAAGTCTATGAACTTGTATGAACAGTTGACGTATTGTCCTGCCATTAGCAGCATAACCATGTATATTGATGCTTAGATATTATGACAATGCGTTAAAGTAAAGAGAAAAAGTAATTACAGTTTATTGCAGGCCTATGCAGATTGGACATTGCTATGCAGGAAGATTGTGCGTCGAGGAAGCACGATTTTTGAAATGCCGGACATCGTTAACGTTAATGTTAGCGGTGATGAAAAGCGTGGGATGGCGGGTGGCTGAACATTTACAACGGTTTCTGTTTAAGATTGAAATTATGAATGAAAATGCAAACATATAATTATTAACATGGACTATGTAACAAAATTGTCTTTTTTTAAAACAAAAGAGATGAACATGAATTAGAGAGAAAGAGATAACAAAAATAGCAAGTATTAAAAGTACTGTACAATAAAAGTCAAAAACAGCTCAACATAATAAAAATGTGTTGAAAACGAATTGTAGAATGGAAAACAAGATGCACAAAATTAAGCAAAACAAAACAAAAAGAAAAAAAATGAAATGAAAAACAATGATTTATAAATGAGACACAAATGAATAAAAAAAAACAAGAAAACAGAACAAAACAAAGCAAGCAAATTTTCTAGAAGGTAAAAGCAAGATGTCTAAAACCAGTTATCAAAAAATCTTTTGACAGCATTGGAGTTTTGTTTTTCATTTTGTTCTTCTTCCCAATCGAGCTCATCCAAAGCAGCATCTCTAGCTCCCGTAGTGACATCTACTTGCTCAATAGGTAACCACCAGCAACTTCTGGTGATAATATTATGACCAAGCCAAAGCACAAAGAAGAGGATGACGGAAATGTAATTGATGAAGAAATCTCTAGCATTGAAGTCCAAGAAGACAGCGTAACCTTGGATGAAAATTAAAATAAATACCCAAGCACCGGCATACCAGGCTAAAAATGGCATCCATTTGGCCTTGAACGGTAGGTCGTCTCTGGTCATACCTTTAAGCTTAATAGCCTTTTGAAATCTAATGTGACAAGCAGAAATGCCCAGCCATGCGAAAAGCCCTGCAACAGCGGTAATTTGAATCAACCAGTTGAAAGCTTCGTTACCACTGTTGGAACAAGCCAAAAAACCTAAAGCACCAAACAATGAGGAAAACAACACGGCAAAGTATGGAACACCATGCTTGTCAACTTTGGCAAAAAACTTGAATGAAGAACCGTTTTGGGCAAGACCGTAAAGAATTCGGGAAGATGTGTAAATGTTGGAGTTACCAGCAGAAACAATAGTAGTCAAAATAACTGCGTTAAAAATATCTGGCAAGATTTTAGTACCAGAGTTGTTCATGGCAATAACGAATGGAGAAGCAGCAATGTAACTTTCGGTGGAAGACAATTTCGGGTCATTATAAGGGACAAGCAAGCCCAAAAAGAACAATGAACCAATGTAGAAAAGAATAATTCTGTAAAAAACAGTGTTAATTGCTTTTGGAACGGCCTTCTTTGGGTTTTTAGCCTCACCAGCAGTAATACCAACTAACTCGGTACCTTGGTAAGTGAAGATAGCATTGATCAAAGAGTCAACCCAGCCCAAGAATCTCTTGGTAGAAGTCTTACCTGGGCCCCAAGGGCCCGGGTTTCTCCAGTATCTGAATCCAATCGGACCGGTTTTACCGGCACCACAAACCATACACAACGCATAAATCAAAAACCCGATAATAGCAATGACCTTGATACAAGCAACCCAAAATTCAATTTCACCGTAATATTTAACAGGAAACAAATTAGCAATAGTTAAGATTGCCCAAAATATCAAAATCCATCCCCACAAGGGCACGGCATCAGTCCAATACTGTATCACTTGACCAACAACAGACAATTCAGTGGCAAGAGTAATCACCCAACTAAACCAATACATGTAACCAGCAGAAAACCCAAGGGACAGAGACAACATTCTTTTGTTGTAAACTGTGAAAGAAGCAGCACATGGAAGATAAGTGGCCATTTCACCCAAAGATTGCGTCACACCATAAACAATAGTACCGACAAAAATATAGGAAATCAATGAATTCACTGGACCTGCACCAGCAAGGGGAGAGGAAATGTTCAAAAATAAACCAGTACCAATGGTACCACCAAGGGCCATCATGGACACAACTCTCGGTTTCAAATCTCTCTTAACTTCTTTTTCCACCGAGCCCACTTCCACATCCTCGGTCAAATTGGCGCGTTTTTCCATGTCTTGAGAAACAGTCTTTTTGCTGCTGTTATTGGTATTAGAGTCGTTATTGTAATATATGCCGCTTGCAGAGTATGGACTGCCTTGTTCTAAAGAGTCCTTTTGCATGTTGATATTTGGGTATTAATATGGGGAGAAACCTGTAAATTCTAAAACAGCAAAGACAAACTAGAACCTTTTCAAAGTAAAAGGTATAACCGCTATGGCGACAAAAAACTTGCTTTGCAGTTCAAAAAAATTGGAACTTTTTTAATTTATTCTAAAGCAGTAGCTATAGTCCACACGGGATTTCCTTGACAGGTTCAGCGATGATGGGTCTAATGTTGAATGTGTAGATAGCACACAGACAGACAGCAATAAAAATAAAATAGAATGAAATGCAAAAGAAAGAGCTCGACAGTTAAAGGCAGGAGAAAGAGAAACAGCAAAAAATTTAATGGATATTGGCAGCGTTATAAAGCCAGAGGAAAAAGTTTTTCCTCGCTTTGCCAGCTTGGAGGCATGGTGATGCGTATGACGACAGTAAGTTACAGTAGAGCGCAGTTTTTTTCTCACCAGTATGCCGCTTATTTGCTGTATACTACTGCAGAGTTCTGTAGTATTACAAAGCCTGACAGACATATCTAAACATTATCTTGCTTTGACTAGCATGATTTTGTTGGGCTAAAGTGGGCTGCCCGGCTGCGGTACCTGAACTTGTTCCTGATTGCGCGGGGTATTAGCGGTACTAATGACCCATGAAGTATTGCAGTGAGGAGGAGAGACTCTAGGGAGTGCTCTGTTAGAGATTCTTGGGTCAGAAATAGGAACAGTAAAAAAAAGGAAACCGAAAGTTTTCTGTTCACCGTTTGGATAGACTGGTGCAAACTGTTTATCACGTTTTATCGAGATTGTGCGCGATGCACCAAAAGTCACCAACGAGAGGGCCGAGAAATAACGTAACAGTGCAAAGTAACACTACCTTAAGCTTGAAAAATTAGTAAGTATTAAAGACACAGGGATGGATCAGTTGAAAAGATGGGTTTTATTAGCATAAAGTGCCAATTGCAGAAAAAGCTGATCCTTCATTGGTAAATCCTCATCGAATCGGTACTAATGATTCTATTTGAATGATTTTAAGGCCAATCACCGAGTATGTGCCATAGTTAAGATGAGGAGTGAAGCTTTCAAAAGCCATAGATGACATTCCAGAACACTTTTGGCAACCCGTCATCGACACTAATGGTAGCGAGGCTGGCCAATGAAATTAACTCCACGGTGGTTATCAGAGATAATTTCTTATCTATAAAGCTATCCCAGTTTCTGGTTCGCCGCCAACTAGCTGGCACTAGCACTAGCTGACAACTAGCACTGCCAGCTAGCTGCCAGTATATATAAAAACCTCGTAAATCCCTAATCAGACTAAATGACGCTCAGTTTTACAATGATATAAATAAGGGACAGTTTCCCTTCTCCAAAATGCATCCAGAGCTCTCGTCAAAAAAATTATACCATTTCCCATCATGAAACTCATACAGAGTTGACCACCATCAACGCATCACATCACTTTACTATGTCAAAGAATACTATTCTCGTGACCTGAATTGCTGCTGATCCGTTTTCAGAGGGCCACCAGAGGGCCTCCCGCACAGCAAAAGAGGACGCACCCTGTCGCACTAACAAGCGCCATTAAGCACTCTGCGGCAGCTTTGGGCGCTTTGTGCAGCATTGAAAAATTTTCTGGCTCTCAGTCAGTTGCACTTAGCGGTCATTGCAGCGGAGACTGCCTACTGGACAGAGGAAATCTCTGCAGTTTGGTATTGCAACTCTGCAAACTTTGAATAGAGGAAGACAAGGCACCCACAGGACCATACTGTTGATTACGCTAAGCAGCCACCCGGGGACTACCAAGTTTTCCATTCTTAATATAAATTTGCAAGCGGCTGGCTGTCTGTTGCCTTGTGTCCTTGCCTTATCTGTTGTTTTAGATCGATACTAAAACCGAGATGTTGCAAATGAAAGGAAAAGAAAGCGTATTTTATGTCTGATCTGACTATTTTCCTTTACCATTTATTGGTGCCAATTAAGTCAAGATTAAAAGTCAAACCTTTCACCAATTAACAATAATAGTTGCTCTTCGGGTGGTAGGTAAACGTTGTTTGCGTTATTAAGCTATAATAACAACCAGTCAACACTTTGTGAGTGAGTCAGTTGCTGCAATCTTAATCAGCCAGTCACACGACCTGCATTAGCACAACAACTCCTTTTTCTACTACGGTGATTTCGAGGACAGAGTCTCCCCACCACAATGTTGCAGCCCAAACGTGGTGTATTGAATCATCAGCATTAATTAGCATAGTCATAATTATTGTGACTATTATCGTAGAATTCAAGCGTTGATTAATTTTTGTCAAAAGTTTTCTAATTGTTAACGTACAGTAAGTTGTGGTGTTTTCTGGCTTGCACATTCAGCATATACTTCGCATGCAGAGATTATTTTCGGATATTTCATCGGACCAAGTCCTGAGTGGGGTGCACTGCACAGTGTGGACTCAGCAATCAATTCCCACTTTTGCTCTCAGTGGAGCAGTACAAAGAACTCTTTTTATGTGAGAAAGTTCTTGATAGCATTAAAGCTTATCTATTCGATACTCAGATTTTGAATCTTGAGATAGTTTTTTAGAAGCTTTATGTTGAGTGAAGATACCTTGCCAGTGTGTGTATGTTGAGGCTTTGTCGGCATCTGCTTAGTGAATGAGATCCCGCCGCGCAGAGTGTACAAAAAAAGTGAAAAAAGAAAAAAGGTATTCTAGGAAAAATGCTAGAGCTGTTGATATTCGTTAGCAAATACTTTATAAATTATACAATGGTTAATGAGTGTTAAGAGATTATGAAAAGGACATTGAGTATGCATATATAATAATAATAATAATGATATAAAGAGAAAAGAGATTGAAATTATTCAAACGTTGACAATGCACTACCGAGTAATATCTCAACAATGTAGACACTCACCCCACCTAGCTTAATGATAATAAGAAATATGAATCTCATCATCGATCGTCAACCCTTCAGCTCTGACGTTCCTCAAATCAAAAGGACATAAATCAAATCCATTATCTTCAAGCTTTATTGTTTTACCCTTTGTTGAACTTTTCACATTGATGTTTATTGCTTTCACTGGGCGATTAGTAGATAATGCAATATAATCGGTGTATGGCTTGTATTGAACAAAAATCGAGTCACCAAATTTAGCATGCTTAAGAGGTTCCGGCCAACTATAAGTTCTAGCAATTATTTCCTTGGTGGACTTGCTGATCAATTTGCCACAAATTACAACATTGTACTTCTTGCTCTTACCGTTACTGTAAAGCCATTTTTGTAGGTTAAGATCGGTGGCAATGTTGGTTGTTTGATTGGCTTCCACAATAAGCTCTGCACCTCTTGACTCGTGCAACAAGTTGCCAGATCTAATCTCGTAAACTTCGTATTTGAAAATCACATTTTTACTCCTCAATGTAGAGTTCACTGCCCAAATATCTAACACATAATCTCTTGGTCGATAATCATGAGTTTCGTCAATCAAGCTATCTGGCTTTTGATGTGTATTTTGCAAATACTCATTGCGTTGCATTGCTATGGTAATTGGTTGCAATTCTCTCTTGATTGCATAATAACCCAATTTGCGTCGTTTTTTATAATCTGCGATTGCCCAGCTAGCTGCTGGCCAACAATCATTTAACTGCCAAACGAGTGCACCGCCTACATATCTTTTATCCGGCTTGTTCCATAACCGACGGAATGACTTGAAAGCAGCCGATAAACATTCAGCTTGCAAGAGTTGAGTCAAATAAGTCCAGTGAGCCATATCATCCATGTTGCGAATGCGGAAATTTTCCATGACATAAAATGCCAATTTTCTTTCAAATCCACCAGCCTTGTTGTGAAATTCAACAAGCTCCGACTGTGGATATAATTCAGATGAATCAGTAATAAATTCTTTAGAGGTTTCCAAACTAGGCAAAGATTCCATGCCAAATTCTGACACAAACTTGCCAGCTAGCAGAGGCCAATTTTGAATCTTTTCTTGTCTGCCGTGCCATATATTCCATTGGTGCACGTCGCCGGAAGTCAAAGAGTTGGCATTAGCAAGTGGTCCATTCGGAGAGCTAGGTTGATAATGAATGCTTGAGCCAAAGTATTTTGTTACATACTCAGGGAAAACTTTCTCATACAAGGTACGAGCAGGAAATGTTGTATCTCTATAATCTTTATTATCGCGAATGCCATGATACAAAAATCCTTGTTCCTCAGCAAGCACATAATCCTCATTATTTCCAGCAATGCAAATTATTGAAGCAAAATGAGAAAGTCTGCGTAACTGCGAATCGAGCTCTTTGCGTACCAGATTCTCAAAAGTTTTGTAGCATGGATATTGAGCACAAGCAAACATTAAATCCTGAAACACCAAAATTCCAAGTTTGTCACATTGTTCATAAAAAAAATCGGACTCGTAGTATCCTCCTCCCCATACTCGAACCATAATTTGATTAGCATCGAGCAAGATCTGAAGCCATTCACTATAGTCTTTTTTGGTGACTCTGGTTACTAAACTATCAGCTGGAATCCAATTAGAGCCTCCTGCAAAAATTGGAATGTTGTTTATTTTAAAATAGAAGCTGGTGCTAGAACTGCTGCTTTTGGTATTATTGCTGTACTTGTGTGGTTCCTGGACAGCTTCCACTTTCCGTATACCAAACTTAGTACTACTCTTGTCAAGGATTTCCACATGGTCTTCACTAAGCTCCACACTTGTCGTGTATAATGGTTGCGATCCATAATTTGCAGGATACCAAAGTTCGGGCGCATTGAGCAAAAACTGAACTGTTTGTAAATCTTGTAACTTTTTAACTTTCACAACTTGCAGCTTTAATTGCTTGCCTCTTGGGTCAAACAAAGTGACTTTCAAGTATAAATCTTTACTGTGGTCTTTGTCCACAATTACGAAATCATCAAATTCGTCAACAAGCTCCACCCCCTCTCTCGTTTCACCATCATACGTTTGTTTGGAAGCAGTACTGGAAACTGGATGCTTCACATCAATAGTAATTTTCACTTCACATTTTTGCAAATCATCAGATAAAACCGATCGTACTGAAACATCTTCCACTCTTGCGGTTTTGTAAGATACCAACTTGATAGGTCTATATGGGCCACAACTTAACAACTTAGGACCCCAATCCCAACCATAATGATACTGAGCTTTTCTGACATGTACTCGGCTATATTCTCCATTTGAAGCTATCAGTTTGCCATACTTTCTTTCTAGTCGTCTACCTTTGAGCAAAGCGCTAGAAAAATTTAATTTGAGAACATTCTTACCGCCCTTAGCAACAATTTTGCTTCTTGCAATTTGATCTGTTATGTCAACTTTATGTATTGTAAATTGATTCTTCGAAGTAAGAATTTTGACATCATTGAGGTAAACATCAGCATAAGTATCAAGCCCTTCAAAGACAAGCTCGTATAAAATATTGCTCTCAGCGCCTAATCCATCATCATTATTATGTGCTGATCTGGAAGTCTCAAACTCGCATTTGTATTCCCAGTCGGCTTCCGCCACCCATTGCACTTGTAACTCGTTCTTGTCCTTGAATGGATCAGGTATTAGCTGGTTTTCTAACAAATCCAAGAAAATCTCAGTTGAAGGTCTACCGTGCTTGGATTGGTACCACCGGTTCCAATCTGATCTTTTAAATTGCCAGCCGCTCAACTCTTTGATTTGTGACGCCATGCTGGTTTGATTGTATTGTTACTAATTAATTGGCTATTTTTATTTTTTTGACTTAATTTTTAAGTCAAGGCTTCATATATCACCCACTGTATCTTTTTGAAAGTAGTAGTATGATGATAAATGCTTGACCAACAAGTGGTTTGAGTCCAAAACTGGGGGGGGATCGATCACCAACAAGTAGTTAGAAAAAAAGAAACATGCCGCTATTCAGTTTATATACTCGGAAATTATCTTATGCGGTATGTCTGAACCAGCAGTATGGGTCGACACGTCAGTTGATGAAAAATGGTCGGAGTACACTCTGACCGAGTATACTTTGTATAGTGCAGAATTGATAGTTGCTCTAAGGATGCTGTGCTACAATAAGGATCCCACACCAAGAAAAATCTAAATAACTTAAACAATCATGATATTGGAAAGTTTCAAAAAAATACATAAGTTGAGAAAAGAAAAAGACAAACCATAGAAGACCAAGCAGGGAAATTCATGACTGAAAAAATCGGATTATAATAAAAGTGAAGAACTAATCTAAATATATGTACTCTGCTTCTTTTGCTGCTCATCCTCCTTCTTCTTGACATGTGGTATCTCTGTGTATGATACAAAATTTAATATTGGGAAGTCACCCGTTAAGCAGTATGAGATTGAAACTTATGAAAAATCAGAAAATACCCAATATGGAGCGCTTCTTCTTTTTCTTTCCTGCAGATTTGCTAGCCAATTCTTTGATTTTGCTTTCATTTTCCTCAATAATGGCGGCACTAGCAGTGATCTTGTTACCTAGCCATTGAACTCTTGTCTTCACCACATCAGCGTTAGGCACAATCCCCAACTTACTGAGCTCATCTTCCCACTTGGTTATACTCTTTGTATGAAAAGAAATTATCTTTGCCAAGTAGGCAGCTTCAAGTACATTGTAAGTTCCTTTATCAGCAACAATATTTTTGAATGCAGATCTATAAAGCGGCCTTGAAGCTCTAACTTCTTTGACTATACCTTTCTGTTTAATTAAAGAAATCAAATTGAGTTTTTCAAGCGCAGACAAGTATTCTAATGGAGAGGATTTGAAAAGTGGAGAAGTGTAAATCTTGCTATATGGAACAGCTTCATTAGCAGCAAGCAACTTGATAAGCTCCCATGACCTAGCAGTTTCAAATTCATCAATTTCCTTTGACTTAATAAGATTCATTTGAATGATCTGTTCGGCGGCTTGTTTTGTCATTTCATTTTGTGCTTCCTTTGGTGATTCACCGGATTTCACACGTCTGACAAACGCTTGCAAATCAAGCATTCTTCCACCAATTGGAGCCAATGCAGCCTCAATTTCACGAGCATTGTATCTTGGAGCATGACTTACTGGTCTGGTTTGCTTTTCTTCCTTGTCCTTTTCCTTGTCCTTAATCTCCGTAAGCTTATCCTCCTTATTCAATTGGCTCAACACATAGTCCCTAGATGATTCCTTTGATGCATCTGATAATACCAAGTATTTAAAAACTTGATCCGGTAACACTTCCGTCAACGTGGCAATTGGACTAATATCATCAACCAAAAACACAACATGTGCAATGTTCATACTAATCAAAAAAGATGCCCAGTTAGCCAAACCTTGGTAAACAAAAGAATAGTTCTCGGATTTAGTTGTAAACTTGTCAATCACCACCACTGGTTTTTCATCAGGATGTTGCTGCAAGTAATCTTCCTCAGTCAAACGTTTAGTAGCTTCTTCACCACTAGTGGTATCATTACTCATTTGAGAAACATAAGCACCATAATACTTTAAGGACACTTTTCTAATTGCTACACCAGCTAATGCTAAAATATTCTTAAACTGAGTATCATTGGACTCAGAAAGACCTGATTTTTGACCAGTAAGACCTTGCACACCCAAGTCAATAAACTTGCTTAATGAGTTCACCCATGGGAAAATTGGGAAATACCCAAATTGGTGAGCTACGTTCTTCAAAAATTCTGCATCGTTACGGGACTTGACCAAATGTTCACAATTAAGGTACAAAAGGTTTTTGCGATCTTTCAAAGCATGCTCCATGACCATTTCTTGTTTACCAATACCTTTTGGACCACGAACAACGATGAAAGTGTTGACATTTTCAGTTAGCCAAAGCTGCAATTCTTTGATCTTGTCTAATCTTTCAGACCAAACATGACTCAAATCAGATCCTCCTTTCTTATCAGATCCCATAAAACGTTTGACCCTTGACATGTAGTCAACAATAAAACGGATAATCATGTTGTCTTTGTAACTAAAAGCAAATCTCTTGGCAATTTTTTCTTCAACAAAAAATTCTCTAATTGGTTCAAAGACAATTGCAGCAAGAGCAAGCATCACAGTAAGCAATAAGGGAAGGGCAATTCTTGTATGGTTGAAGAAAAAATCTCTGATAAAATGCTCGCGAATTACTCTTTGATACTTTATATGAATCACGGTCTCGTTTACTTTCACACCATTAACACAATTCTTTGCAGAGATTGCTGATGTAAGGCTTTTGAATTTGATTATAGCATACCTTGGTACTTCTTTTGAGTCAGGAGCCTGTGGAACAATGTCAATAATTGGACCATATCTTCTCAATAATTGGTAAAGACTTTCTTCAGTCAAGTCCTCCCCTTCAAAAATGATTTTTAGCTGAGAACTTGGATATCTTCTTAAATCTTCGACCCATGGAGTACCTTTAACTGGAAAACATTGAGGCTTTGGGAGAAACCCGAAAAATGGTCGTGGAGAATTTTTTGCATTTTCTTGGATTTTGGCATTGACTTCAGGAATTGAGGAATCGTAAGGTACTTGAAACTTGACAAACGCACCACCATCCTTGGTGATGATAGAATTAATTGTAAGATTATGGACGGGACTGTCTTTCGGGGAGGCGATCTCCAAAATATGGTTTTCCAAACCTTTGGTAGATTTTATTGGGGATAAAAGATAGTCCTGAATAAATCTAAAACTTTGAAATCTGGATAGATCAAAAGGCAAGACATTGTTAAAATACAACAAGGTTTCTTGGTTGTTTTTTTCAATGACGCCAGTAT
>JXWR01002252.1_pt1 | contig 12903 bp, 7 predicted proteins | sample 315541 | NCBI WGS metagenome assembly JXWR01 (sample SAMN03273951, study PRJNA271842) | soil metagenome | isolation source: rice field ambient CO2 | place: India: CRRI Experimental farm Cuttack,Odisha-753006 | collected 2013-12-17
AAAAAAAAAAAAAAAAGATGCAGGCCCTAGTCGAGCGTTAGCGAAAGAGCCATAAATGGCTATCACTTACTATATGTTTTGAATATATGCAGGCTCAGTTGTGGTTCCTCTGATTAGCATTACTACTGTAAAGTGGGTTGATTCTACACGCAGAATTTATCCAATAACAAAAAAGAAAAAGATAAAGTTTCATAGCTCTCTCCGTGATTTTGGTAAATGAAATATGTCATAGCAAACTAGCCAACTGTCCAAGTACATACACCTCAAAAAACTTTAGTGAATTTTAACTCTATCATCATAAGTCAATACAATTTTGTCTTGCCAAATCAGCGAACACGAAGCCGAATTCGAAAGTTTTAAGAGTCGTCAATCATTTATTATGCATTTGCGCGTGTCTCCTAAATACGCTATTGCGTTCACTATATGCAGTAGTATTGCATGCTAACAGGAACAGCTACTCGTACATGCCTACGCATGTACAAACGCTAGCTTAAACGGTCAACGAACTTTACTTTGTAAAACCCAAATGCCCGTTCATAATTACCGCGAATCTATCACCAAAGCCAGAAGGCATGCCTTTGAGATGGCTACCTACTCTTGTCAAGACTTATTTCCCCTAAAACTTCCAAATGCTTTGTATCCAATGAATCTTCACATCTGGCTGACTGTCGTCCGCAAGAACTGAGGATATTACGCCATTGTATCTTTTTTTTTTAAACAAAAACAAAAAAGAACTTTTTTGTTGTATACCCGACTAGGTTAAATATGCACTTATAGCCGAGTACACTGGTCTTTATAGACATATGTAAAAATTTTAAATTTAACAACAGCTAGGCCTTTAAAGCTTAGATCAAATAAACAGTAAGTTTTCTTGAAAAAATAGAAACTCATTTCTTTGTATCTGTATTTAAAAATTTATACAAAGAACTATGGCCGAGAGTCGTCCATAATTATAATACTAATTGCCCCTAATTATGAGGTCCGCACATACAGACGGCCAACGCAGAAATTTGTGCAAATGAGAGGATTAAAATTGAGACAGAGATTAACTATAAAGGAAAACTATAAGCAAAAAGAGGCACTCCTCTTTATAATAAGAAATGCAGCTTCGGTTCAAAATCGAAATCTTTGAGATTACCGATCTACTTTATATTGTGATAAAATTCATAGGACACAGATGACTGACGATATGAAAGTTTAAATGCTTTTATGTCGTATATATGAGAGCGTAATAGTCGTGTTAGTAATATTCACCGCGGTCCATTTCGCCTTTTTTTTGGTGTACTTTGCTTTATTCTAATGTCGTATTCTAAAACGTCTCTAGTTATTGTTTCTAAAAAAAACGTTAGCATTAATAATGCAGGTTTGTCTTTGAAGAAACATACAAAGATGCAGATCCGTACAATTTGCTTCGGGGAAATTTAGTACATCTCTTACTATATAACACCACATTTTCCGAAGGAGTGTTAAATCCGAGAGTGAAATGATTATGCGGAAGTGGGTAGTTGGCTTTAAACCTCGACTTCAAAAGTATCCGACTCTATCGGATTTTTATCCGTCAATTCTAGCTGCTTATGAGACAACTTAAATGTGTTCCAACAAGTCGCATTAAGCTTACTTTACAGAGCTAGTTTGTTACCATATAAGGTGCAGTGTAAGTACCAGATTATTGGATCGTGTCACCAGATACCAGCAGTTAATTAATAAGCTCTAGAATTTTAAACCAATAAGTTCCGTTTAGTAGCAATCTTGGCTCTATAACTTTAACTTAGATTTGGTGCAGGGAATTTGACAGTCTACAGTATTAGTATGTTACAACAATATAGTTTCAAGTAAAGCTGAGGTCAAAACCGGACATAAAGAAAATAATGACTGCGCAACAATGTCACTTGAAGTCTATATGTCAGACAGCCATCTGCTTGGTGCATTATCTGGAGTCTGTTGCTTTAGCTTGTTCTATACAAGTGACTGTCTTCTGATTGGTTATTTGGATTGTCTCTGACTAAAGTCAGGAGTTCCTGAATCGGAAAATCCTATCTATATAAGGTAAAATTTTTCAGCAGTATAGCTCTAACTTATGATCACTTTTGAGCGTAAGGCTGTTGTATACATTTCCATTGTATGCTTGGTAGCACTATTGCTTAAGTATAGTGCGTCTGCGTTAGTGCGACATTTTTGCTATAGTAATACCATAGGCAGCTAAAGATGCATTCGACGCACTATACAAACAAGCAAAATGGGGAAGATTTGTGTTTTTCGTCGAATATTAGCAAGGAGCTTGTAACATAAGTCTATGAAACATAAGTACAGGAATGCCCCATTCAATTCTCTCTCGAAACACCACTGTAACTTCCCTTTCAGGAGAATGTTGTTATTTAATCTACTGCGAAACTGCCTGAAAACTAACTATTCAATCAGAAGTAATCTCTATTTTCCTGTTTACTTAGTTAATACATTAACGCTTGATCTACCAATCAGCCTTACTACAGAGCTCGTATGCTATACATTTTAATCAAGCTCAATAAGTTTGTACCTTGACACTACTCATATAACCTAGCGTTACGTATAATTTTAGGAAGAGTACTGCATAGTTCCGCAAAGCGTACTTTAATTGGAAAAGAAGACCTTCAGCCTTTATGCGGCCAGGACAAAGCACAACTATTTATGTTGGAGAATGGTATTTTTTCTTCACGAGTTTTTGATTATTAGTTACCAGTCAGTCTGCTTCCCCGCCCCTCCTTTAACTAATTTGCAGTTTCTGGCTCTAGATATCGGGTGATACTAGTTCAAACTACAACTCAAACATATTATTTAGCATTGCGAACCTTGTGAAAACAACCACAGAAAGCGACACAGCTTAGAATTTTCTTATAGCATAAAGGAGCTGCTCAATTCCTGTTGTGAACCGTAAATTTGGATGCTGGTAAATCCAGACTGACAAACGCAATATATCTGAATTTCATATATATAATGTTCGTACAGCATAACAGCAGTAGACCGCTTTACGTATGCTCTTCGTATCGTAAGAATCAAACATATATGTTCAAAGATATTACCTTTTGGCGGCACTTTAACTAAAATCACCTAGATTTAAGGGTGTATGATGCCCCCGGGGCTTGAGTTGTCTAAGGCAAATCATCGACATGCGTATAGCGTAAACTAAGACCTGAAGGCTGTCAAAATAAACTCATAACCTCAAAAAATGGGAGCATTACCTTGCCCTTTTCTTAATGACGTACTAAACATTTTATTGTACAAAAATATCTTAACAAAAGAATAATGAATCAATTTAATATAGAAAAAAAGTAAAAGTTGAAGCAAATGTAACTATTATTTGAAAAATCACCGTGCTATCAAGCACTGTCTCTGTAATACATTTATCGCTTTCTCTTCAAAATTCCCGTTAACACTGTAGCCCCCACGGCTAATGCCCCTGCAACAATACCCACGCCAATGAGACTCTCTTTGGATATTCTGTCTTCTACCATTCTTTTCAAAGCAATTGCTTGTGCGTTGTCTGGCTCATGGTTTACAAGAGCCTCTGCATAACGCCTTGAGTCAGAATAGTCTCCTAACTTGTAGGTTCCTATACTGAGATAATATAAACATTCTCTTCTTCTTTGTGGGGAATCCTTAAAAACTTCGGTTAAGATCTTTACCCCTAGTCTTTGCTGTTCTTTGCGATCAGATTTAATTAACCCCCAGGCATAGTTAAATTTGGATTGGGTCGAAGCCATGTCCCCTTCCGTGAGAACCTGCTGGTGCAAAATTTCGAGTTGCTCATGTGAAAGTGGGCTTCATAATTGTGGTCTGTCAGTACTTGCTCATATCATCAAAATTTTCATTAATATAAGCACCATTTAAAGTTTGCTTAGTAGCACTATTTCCAGCAATTCAAACTGTTTTCTTGTACAAAAATGACATACTTGCTAGCATCCGCCAAAGCTATAGTATTTTGTTAGTAAATCTGATCTAGTGGCGCTAGCTATATCATTTACCTAACGGTAAGAATATAATTCACATTCTGCAACCTATTCAGCGTAAGAAAACACCCTTAGCGAGACTTACCTGGCAAATAACTCAATTTATCTTTGTTTGTCATATTTCTTGGTGTTGTTCTGTATATATGGATTGTAGTCCTTGCTACTGCTTGTTGAAGGCGACTCAGGATAATATTGACAGTAACAATGATAGCAGAGATGAGAAAATGATTCTCGCTGATTCGATGCGTCGGGGCACATAACACCAACAGAAGCCACTATAGTACACAGTGGCTTTTCTTACCGGAAGTGGATTACTTCTACAAGAGCAGTGATATACACACAGAGCGATAAGCGAAATGTTAGTACGATTATTTTGCGGTACATTTTGCTTGTTCCCTGAAGTGTTTCTTTACTATTGTGCGCAACAGTTTTTCGTGGTGGGAAAGGGACTATCCGCCGTTGCTCGATTCACCTGCAGAAGCGGGTTAACATGCATTTGTAGCCTTCACCAGTTTTGCTTTTTTGTGCAACACCTTTCGTGCTCGCCATGATTTTGTCTGATGCTGCTTTGGTTCATTATCTAAAAAGTGCTAATAGCATACTGCTATTATTTTTGCTTGGTACTGTTTTTTGGCTGCTGCCGTCGACAAACCTGCTACTAAAATAACATTGCTGTTTAACTACTTCCGAATATTGCTGTTCTACTTATTTTATATCTCACAAAATATTATTTTTGTCCTCCGAGACATCTTAGCATATAGGCTTTGTGGCTCAAACACTTTAGGTGAGTTTTTCATTGTGCAAGCCTAATTACACCGAACAAATCAAGTATGTCACATCCACGAACACCGTCTTTCTTTCAATCTTTGTCTAGCAATATCGATCAACGCAGAACTTCGTGGAAAAGAAAGAAGCATTCAAGGAATCTCAATACAAGAGCGTCAGAAATACTCGACAGAATAAAAATTTTTGCTAAAGGTTCTTCCAGCTCTTCATTTTCTGCCTGCTCCTCCCCATGCTCTGTGATAAACAGTAGTGATAATGAGGGCTATACTGTTACCACGTCCCCCTCCAGTACAGTTGAGATCGAAAAAAACAAAATTAACAAGCTGTTCTCAAACACTTTATCATCTGACACCGAGAGTTTTGATAGTATACAGATGAAGAGGTATGCTTCAACATATAGTGCCCTCTCCTCATTTCAAAATAAGCACGTTAAAGCCAGAACCAAACCACTAAGACGTGACACCCCACATCATAATATTTGGTACAGTTTGAAAGAAAAACGCCACAAACAAAAATTTGGTGCAGCGCAGCAGCCCAATGCAGGACATTTGAATAAGATAAATCAGAATTCTTTAGATAGGCCATCTGCGAACTTTAAGACTTTTGGAAAGTCCCTATCACAAAAATTTAATCCAAATTCAAGGTTGTTTGGGTACAAGACTAGGGAAGACATAATTGAAAAATCTAATAACATTAATGATGAAAACGTGCCTGCTGAAGAGGATGCGGGACTAAGTCAGGATACAAATATACCTGAAGATGCATATAGCTGCTATAAAATGTTCAAAAGCAATTATGATCTTGTCAAAGATATTAAGTTATGCGTATCAAATTTAAGCCTGGATAAAGAAAATAACAGCTTTGGATCCTCGGGATTCTCTAGCAAAAGCTCTGTGGACAACGACGTAAAAATAGGACAATGGCATCAGAGCAATGTGAGCTTTGATGAAACAGTTGGTATGGATATAGATTCAGACCCTAACCTTCCAGAAGCTAATCATTTATTTAATCTAAAAAGCTCATTTATCGAATTGCCAGATGATTTTGCCCCGAGTTCTAAGTCGAGTGCTTTTCTGCCAGCAGATACTAATGAGACCACTATAACGAATATTGGAAACTGCTCTGAAGAAGGGAATGAAGAACAATTCTCAGTTCTTTCTGGTGAGCTGGAAGATTGTGTGGCTGCCATTTCTGACTCTTCGGCAATGACACAATTTGAAGCAGAGCTATTTCCAGATGAATTAAGTGATCAGAGAAGTACGCTACCAATTACTTTTCAAATCGGAAGGTTTAACATTTATTTACTAACATACTTCAAGTAAAATCACACCCGAAATCCAAAGTCTTTGGATTGATGAGAACTGCTCTTGAAAAAATTAATACAATAAACAACGGTAAGCCCATTAGAGCTTTTTTACATTGTATATGCCCTTAAATTGTTGAAGAATTTACTAACATGGTGACTTTTTAGTTACTGCGGAGGAAGAGATATCAAATTCATGCGATAATACCATGATAGTTGATGTGCCAGTCTTTAGAGACCAGAAGGATGATATTACATGTATTACTGAAAATTTGATGCAAGGGAGCATAAAGTGCAACGAAGTCTTTGACGTTACTTATAAATCTTTATCGTCATCCTCTTCTTACTCTGTTCCGAACGTAAATATTAAAGATCCTTCATTTTTTGTTACAAATAGTCAACGTCGAGCCAAGAAAGAGCCATCGATACAGTTTAGCAAAACAGCTGAACTGCTTATATACGATAACGAGCAACCTGAAAATGTCTTTAAAAGTATTAAGGCAACTAAAGCGTTGAAATCGAGCTCCTTAACGAACCTTGATGCTATTGTGAACAGCTCAAAGATGAGCCGAGAGAATAGAAACCATGCTATTTTGAAGATAAAAGAAAACTTAAATGCAAAACAAGAAAAAATTAGGGCAACACATTGCGACGACGTTACAATTGAAGACTTCATTACCTTTTTTGAAACACATGAGAAGAAAAGAATGAGTACTGAGCCAGCCCTTAGCGAAGAAAGGCAGCGCCAAATTGCCCGATACTACAAAGAACAAGAATGAGTTTGCTGAAAATTCCACAAAAGCTAAATTGAATTGTGTTTTGGTAAAATTTTATAAATCAATAAATGTGCTGTTTTTTTACAAATTTCAATACACAACAAACTGATTGAATACGCCATAAGAGAGTGATTAAAGTTTGAAATGCCAACCATGCAAATATACTAAAATTTTGTCAAAAAAATTTAAAAATGAGAAAAGCATTGTAGAATAGAAGACGTAACAAGGGAACTGTAAATCAAAATAAATATAAAGACAAAGAAAAGAGAATTATAATAGTGGAATGATATTTGGGAATTAACATAAAAAAATGGAAATTTAAAAGAGGGCAAACTGCTAGCCAACTATAGATGGCGTGATACAATTTACTTTTCACTATGAAGTCTATCCCAGTATGACGAAAACTCCGCTTCACACGACTTTCTAATTTCACAATCTTTTAAAATGACAGCCAAATCACCTGGTTTATAATAAAATTTTGCATCTTCACCAGTGGCTTCCACAATACTATGGGCAGAAGCTATAGTTCTAGCGGGTATGACACCGGTTTTTGATAATAACACTGGATGCCACTGCAAAATATGCATTAAAGCACTTGATTCTCTGAGTGGGAAGTTGTTGTATTTTCTGTATAATGGATCAGACCAGAACTCAATCAAGGTTTTACCATAAAGATCGTTCACAAGAATAAAAGAGTTGGTGTTCAAACCTCTCTCATCTTGAGTAATCAAAAATTTGACATTTTCAGGTTTGATGTTTTTGTAAGTATGAATGGCCCCAGTTGGAGGTACAATTGGGTGATCTTTCAACAAAAGAGGATTCAACTTGTCTGGAGTTAACAAGTAGTTTATCAAATCAATGTCGTATTTGACAATGACTGCATCTTGATCAATGTACCAAAAGTATTTAGATTCTGGGAATGCATGCATTGCGGCTCTCAAAATCAATAATCTGGTCCATGATTTGTGATCGTTATTTTCACTCAAGATTGGAGCAAATTCTTGAGTCCATCTGACATAAATACCGTAGTGTCTTGCCTGAGCGTAATCGACTCTGTTTTGTACCACTTTAGTCAAATGGCTCAATTCGTATCTTTCAAAGTCCACATCAGTAACAATCACTACTTCAGGGCTCTTTCTGTTTTTATGGTCAAACACTAATTTCCCCGTGTTTTTAAAAGACTCTTTAACTAACTTGGTTTGATCGTCTTTTTGACCTTCTTCTTTGGCAGGCGGGGTTTGATCATACACATATCTCTTTTTGTCACCTTCTTGAACACTAGGAAACAATAATGGAAGACCCAACTGTCTCAAAACTGGGGCGTGTTCAATTGGTGGGAAAATCAAAGTTCTTGTAGTTGGAATCTCATCATTGTAAAGACCGTGTGCTTCTGGCACTTTTCTTGAGTCTAAACTGAAATATGACGTAGACGAATCACGGAAAAGCAAGTAGTATACAGTGAAGAGGATTATTATAGCAGAAAAAACTTTTCTATTTCTTTGTATTCTAGCCACCATAGAAATACCGCCGCTCTTGGGCTTGAAATTCTTCTGAGGAAATGCCAAATGCATGATATGTTTATGTTGTGAAGAATTAGTTTAGCAATGTAGTTAATGATCTGAGCACTAATCCTTAAATTCAGTGTCAGTTTCTATAAAAGTTTGGCTTAGCAATAGAGCATGTAATGTTATATGCTCCAACACTTCAATAAACAAAATCAAACCAAAGCAAGCAGAGTATAAGATGGACGATTCAAAGCGGTGAAATAGCTTCCAGCTAGCAAAATGAGTTCCTACAGGAAGGAAACGAAACCAAAAAAAAAACCAGCTTGTACCTCCTTCCGTCACCTCGAATTCCGGTCAATTGGTCTATTAACGAGGTCTGTCATGTGATATACACGTGATTATTGGCAAGCCACATAGAAGATAATAGCTGTGGCTTGTGATGGATTGGAAAATTTTGGAGCTTCAAAAAAGAAATTGAGATCTAGACAGCAGGCGCTGCAACATCACTAGGCATTGATACCCATATCTTATCATCCTCAATAACTAAATAAACATCAATATAAAATGGGCGGCCACGGAGGCGGAAAATCTTATATGGGCTGGTGGGGTAACATCGGTACGTATCTATCTATGCTAGAGCTTATTGCCTTGTTCAGTTATTATGTTGATGTAATTCAAAGGTCTTGGATGTAAATACTAACTTGCTCAAATTTCAGGTTCCCCAAAGCAAAAAGGTATCACTACCTATACTGTTTCTCCATACGCTCAAAAGCCATTGCGTGGAGCTATGCACAATGCTTTCTTCAATACCTTCAGAAGAGTCAAGAACCAAGCTTTGTACGTGATCCTTCCTGGTTCCATCATCTGGTTCTGGTGGGCTAACGCCAGAGACTACAACGAATACTTGTACACCAAGGCTGGTAGAGAAGAACTAGAAAGAGTCAACGTTTAAACTAGTTTTGGACAATTGTTTTTATTTTATTTTATTTTCCTTTTTTATAGCTTGCAACCAAAATTCATACAAACCACTGATCACATACTTGTTTATCATTGATTTACATAATATATTGACTTATCACTCTGGAGTCGAGGGAAAAAAAGGCAATGGCTGATTTCAAACTGCATTCACTGTGCTTATGGATATGGTACCATGAGGTTTTAACTATATAGATATCACGAGCCATAATTACATTAACAATAAAAGTATTACTTTTTCGCTTATCGTAAGTATTCATAGTGTGTGGTTTACTGACCGATAATGGTTGACCTCAAGCTTTTGTTGAAGAATTGTAAGGATATCGGCAGAGTTAATTGTCTATCCTGATGCATCATAAAATATCACAGATATATATTGCCTTCATACACAGATGATACCAGTAACTATTTAGACATAAGGCCGCTGAGCTTAGAGTAGTACTGTATCTTCAATTTGAATCTTTGCAATGCGTCCATAAACAATGTGCGATAAAATCGCTTATATTAACAACCCCTTTCAATAAAAATAAATCAGCAAATTGAAGTACACAGTTGAGTTACTATGTTTAAACAACGAGAGTGAAGAGTTTCTTAATAAAACGAAGTTGTAGGTTGCGATAATGACAATGTTAGTCTAAGCCACCATTGTAAATAATATTTTTAACCGATAATGTTAGATATGCGGAGGCTTTAACAGTTGGTCTGCTTGATCTGGGCCCTTAGAGCTTGAAACTTTCTTTCTCTCGAGAAAGCTCTCGTGACATTCATCTTACCTCTTTAGCCGGCACTTTTTATTACGATGCATGCAGGCGCATCAAGACTCCAACATGCGCCAGCGTGGATTGCATGGTTTTGTGGACAAGCATCCACAAATAAACTTGCCAGATAACTGCTACCTGCGTTAATTTTAACCCCTTAAAACTAATTAATACTATTACAACACTAAAATACCGCAAAATAGCATTATTTGTCTCGATTTCTGATGGCCCTCGAAAAAAAGCTGACTCACCATAATGTGAACGTTCACCAAAAGTACACAGCTAATCGATGCCATGAAGTAGAATGTGTGCAGCTGTCTGGTGGCTGTGTTTGCAGGCAGTATAGTTTACAAAAGTGGATACATAATAGTGAGCAATTACAAGCACTTGAAGTTGATGATACCATTGTCACTACTGAAAAGCATCCTGACAAGTCAATTTTCGCGGAAAACCAAAAAATAGGCAAAGGGCACATTAAGCATAGTCTCAATGGCAGTCCAACTGAGCAACATTTTGAACTTAATAAAGTAACGGCTGAAGATTGGGTACAAAGCCTTTTATTAGCACTTATTAATGAAGACAACTGTGACACATCAACCATTCCGCTCATTGGTATAGACACGGACATTGAGATGGTGCCACAACAGGGAGATGTTGTAACTTTGATAGCAGCAGACGGACAACTAAAAAGAGTTTCTAGAAGTCAACTTTTAAGGAAAGTTAAAAAATGGTTTGATATCGACGAATTCAAAGACTATTTTTTACTTGAAGAGTTTCTCACTAATCCTTCTCTTAACTATGTTGAAATAGCCTCCATCCAAAGTTTTTTGATGGCTAACTGTTTGCTGAAAGAGCCATTATCAAGTTCAAGTAAGCGTGCAACTAAATCAGACAAATCTATAAGCAAAAAACGCAAACCAAATGATCATAGTGTTTACAAAGAAACAAAATCTGATTCAAAATACCAAACAAAGAATAAGCTATCAGAAACAGTAGATAGGCAAGAAATGACAATAATTAGAAACCATTTCTACGGTCTGGGGCCCTTAGATAGTAATAATGACAAATAATAGGCAAAACCATGATACAAACACAAACCTTTAATTGATTGAAAAACTCTTTTTTTATACTTTCTTTTTGAAAGTTAATTGAATATAAAAAGAAAGTTTTAGCACCGAGTTTGATACTAGTAGTAATGAAGCATGTTACAAAGTATTTAGCGCGAACCTTATGTTGAGTAAAAACAAAAAATGTTGGAATTGTTTTGCTGATCTCAGAGAAAGACTTCTTTTAATCACTAATATAACGAAATGCGTTTCAAGAAAATGACGACAAAACTGGACGCAAAACACTGCTGTTGCAAATTCTTAGCCCTCAAATTCACATAAGGGTCACATGATTATTGTAATGGTTACCTTCTCTAAAAAGAAGGTGCTGTAAACCTAGTGTCATGTGATAGTAAACAGAGCCCAGAAGCCCTGCATGCATGAATATTAACATCGCTCTCAACACTATAGAGAACCCTGTGGTCTGTACAGTAATGTGAAAAGAAAGCCAGTTTTCCTTGCTGAAAATTGTAAGATCCTAAAAATTCTTGTTATTTTAAAGAGTAGTATTAAGGAAAATCATACAGTAAAACACCAAAAATGGTTAGATACGGCTCCACCCCAACCGATCCTTCTAGATCTGCAAAGGCTAGAGCCAACTATGTTAGAGTTTCTTTCAAAAACACAAGAGAAGCTGCTCAATCAATCAACAGATGGGACTTGAACAGAGCTAAGCAATATTTGGATCAAGTTCTTGAGCATCAAAGAGCAATTCCATTTAGAAGATTTAACCATTCTATTGGAAGAACTGCTCAAGGCAAAGAGTTCGGAGTTACTTTGGCAAGATGGCCAGTAAAATCTGTCAAATACATTAAGGAATTATTAGGAAATGCTGAAGCTAACGCTGACGTATGTATATAAACAATGGTGTTTTATGCTTTTTTTATCATGATCGCATGAGTTATTATTTTTATTTGTGATAATCACAACAGCCACCTTTTTTTTTTTTTTTACACACAATATCGATTTATTATTTCTAAGGCCAAAGGTGAAAAGATACAAGGTACTTTTTTCTGATTATGACTTTGCCAAATTTCTCAAGATAAATACTTGACTAACATTGCTCTATAGGCTAAAGGTTTGGACACCTCCAATTTGAAAATTTCCCACATTCAAGTGAACAAGGCCCCAAAACAAAGAAGAAGAACTTTTAGAGCTCATGGTAGGATTACCAAGTTTGAGTCTTCTCCTTCTCACATTGAAGTTATTTTAGTTGAAAAGGCGCAAGAAATTCCAAAAGCCCAAGAGAAAACTGTTGTTCCCTCTGAGTAAACAGAGAATAGTGTAAATTAGTATAATAATATTTGCTAATATAGTCGGTTTTAGCTAAGATATAGAAAAAATAAACATCAACTATAAACTCAAAAGTCTAGTAATACATTTTTAGCTTTTGAATGCGATTAATTTTTTTTTTCACATTATTTCTATATTATATAGGGAAAAGTTAAAGAAGAAAAAACCCCGTTAGTATTAGTTAGACTTTAATGGATCTGTTGGATTTGAAATAGATATAGGAGAGATTATAGTCTAGGATGGATGATATTTTATTTTATTTTTTTTTATTTTTTTTTGAGGGTCATTGCTTTGCTGTCGACAGATAAAAAGAAAGGGGTCTCACTTCAGTACCATCTTCCACTCACTAAGATAACACTGATGTGTTATCTAGTTCATTACCGTGGTGATGTAGTAAATAAGACAAGAGATTGGAATG
>JXWR01005770.1_pt1 | contig 12884 bp, 4 predicted proteins | sample 315541 | NCBI WGS metagenome assembly JXWR01 (sample SAMN03273951, study PRJNA271842) | soil metagenome | isolation source: rice field ambient CO2 | place: India: CRRI Experimental farm Cuttack,Odisha-753006 | collected 2013-12-17
TTACATCTCTTAAAAAAAAATGTTAAATTCAGCCCATTTCTTTTAGGTTTATCGCGTGTTGCTGAAAAGCTTAAAAAAAAAAAAAAAAAAAAAAGTGGCGGTGCATCGGTAGACGGAAAATTTTAACCTCATTGAATTTGCTAGCCCACGAATTTTGCAAGGCTGTATTGTATGCTATATAACACATGGCGTATTCTACTGAGCTGAATAACTCAGTGGTTTTGCTGAAAAGATGTGCGAGTTTCTATCCACAACGCTGGTTCTTGAAATCAAATCATCTTTTTCCATCACTATATAAGGTTTCAAGAAGCTTGATTTAAAAAACTAAAACAAAACAAATGCTTCTCTTGTAGACATGGGAAATTGCAACTAGCTGGATTGACCAGAAACCAATCAAGGATAACATAATACTTGCTATCTCGGGATATTATTTGGAAAATTTTCAATTCCGACATGCTCGGTTAGCCTAATGCTTTTGGCACCGTTTTAAGTCATTCTTACCTTTTTTTTTTTCTCCCCCTTTTTTTGTCGATTGATTACGTATGCGTAACTATACTACGGTATACAAAAGACCAATTTTTAGCTCAAAAGATGGGAGGCCAGCGAAAATTAGACAGATAAGTACCGTAGTGCTGGAATCCGCTGAGTTCAGAATAGGACTTTATTCCTTTAAGGCAGAATTAGCCTACGGATAACGGAATGCAAAGGCTCAGAAGTCTGGAAAAAACTTAGCTCAATTAGCGTATTCTGTGTACTACTTTTTGTGTTTTGTGTTTTGTGTTTTTACCGTGGGATGGATATTCGGTACATCCTTCTATGGTTTTTCCAGAAAAGCAGAAAGAGAGAAAATGTTGGAACGATAAAAATGAAATGAAGAGACGGAGTTATATTTTTCAAGCGACAAGCCACCGCATTTAACGGCTTAGTTAAAAAATGAGGCAAGTATTTCTTGTACAGGACAAATTGGAATGAAAAGACCATAGGTTACAGTTGTTGAAAAAAATAATTTTTTCATAAACACATAAGCCGACGAAAATGAATAACCGTAGTAATGCAAAAAGCAAAAACAAACAGCAACAAATATTTGTGTTTTAGCTGACCGTTGGCTGCTGCGATGTTGGGCCAGAAGGGAGGGTGTGCCATCATACAATATACAACGTGATTGAGGTTGACCGGTATCTCCGTGCCGATGGAACAACAATCAACATAATTGGCGATTAGTGATATAAAAAAAGTTTATTTAACAGTAACGTTGATACCGTTGGAGAAATGATTGTTGACTCAGGTTAATGATTTGACAGCACTACACTTTAAAGAAGCTCATAGAGTTTTGTCCAGCAACATAACGACTTTTGATTAGTATTACGACAAGGTTTTGGCTTGTTTGGCTTACTATAGTTGCGGTCATCAAGTCTTTGTCTAGAAAGTCAATCAGTTGAATTATCAGCTATATAACAAAAACCATGGTGACTCAACAGGTACTCAGAGCTCCCATGTCTTGCAAGTCTGGCCAACTGCATGATCGCCCTTTGCCCTTGAGTTTAGCAATTGCAACATAGCGTTTGAAATTTATAAAGTCCGCGAACCGAAGAATTGCACACTGCCTCTTCCTTTTTTTTTTTTTTTTAATTGACGGATTGGTACTGTATTTTCTGCTTATTGCCCAAGTGTTTTCTATAAAGCTTCCCGGCTACGGTTCTCTTTCCACAGCCGCTCCGACGCTCCTGGTGGTTTTCGCTGCACTCCGCGGTGTAGCTTCGTACTCGCAGTTCCCTTATTGGGTAATCTCCCTCCAAACACCGCTGATACAACACTGTTTTTGAACGAACTTGAGCAATCCGCAACGTTTTTCTCGGGGAAACCCTTCGGAAACCCTTCAGTAACTCTTCGGTATTAATGGAGATAGGCGGTCGTAACGCGCATGACAAAGTATGGAGACGTACCCTAAGGCTGTATACTTGCGCCTCCATGCATCCTCCTGCGCCAGTGTATTAGTTTTGGTTGAGCAGCTGGCCGTTTTCGTCGTTCCTTTTCGGATAGCTTCTTGCTTCCGGCTGCCAGTGATTTCATATAGAATACGGCTGCCATCACCACTAATACGACTTTTTCACATCATATAAATACTTTGCAGCCCACTTTTCACAGGTCAAGGAAAGCAGTCTTTGTTTTCTTTTGGCACAATCATTACTAGCCTATCTTATCCATCAAACTTTTGTCGCTTCGCTTTCTGTCTTTTTGGCAAAAACTATCTTTCATTCTAGGCGCTGCCATAAAAAAAATAAAAAAAAAATAAAAGTAAAGACAATAATCAAGTATTAATTCGAATCCCTGATAGATCATTTTTCTTGAGATACAACAAATTCCATTTCCATCAGACACCATTACCCAAAACTCTACTGCTAAAGCTCAGGCTGTTCCCAAAATGAGTTCTAACGACCCTTCTGATCTTACCAACAAGGTCAGTGATAGGGCTAGCAGCTACTCTGGCGACGAACACGAAGCAGCTCCATATGACGGTTTCAACAATGATATCGCCGACAGAATCAAAGACTTGGCTCGTACCCTTTCTCGCTCTTCTTCTATCCACTCCACCGGCTCAAATGCCTCAATATACACTTTCTCCAACGTTCCAGGTGTGGCTCCATATGCCGCTACAAATGAGCTCGATCCTCGCTTGGACCCTGAAAATGACCAATTTGACTCCAAGCTCTGGGTCATGAATTTGAAAAAATTGTACGACTCCGACCCTGATTTTTACAAACCTAGTTCTTTGGGAGTCATTTTCAAAAACTTGAATGCCTATGGTCAAGCCGCTGATGCTGATTATCAATCCAATTTTCTAAATGGTATCCCTAAATTAGTCAATTCTGCCGTCAATAAGTTTCTTTTGAGAAAAGAAGCTCCAAGATTTGATATCCTCAAACCAATGGATGGGTATTTGAAGCCTGGTGAACTTTGTGTTGTTCTTGGTAAACCGGGTTCTGGTTGTACTACTTTTTTGAAATCTATATCTACACAGACTCACGGATTTCATCTTTCTCAAGATTCTGAACTTTCTTATGATGGTCTTTCTGTTAAGGAAATTCATAATCATCATAGAGGTGATGTGGTTTATTGTGCTGAAACTGAAAAGCATTTTGCTCATTTGACTGTTGGCGATACCTTAAAGTTCGCCGCTAGAATGAGAACTCCACAAAATAGACCTCAAGGTGTCAGTAGGGAAGAATATGTTGAACATATGACTAATGTCATTATGGCAACTTACGGCTTAAGTCATACTAAAAACACCAAAGTTGGTAATGATTTTATCAGAGGTGTTTCTGGTGGTGAAAGAAAAAGAGTTTCCATTTGTGAAGTTGCCTTAGCTGGTGCTAAAGTCCAATGTTGGGATAACTCTACTAGAGGTTTGGATTCCGCTACTGCGTTAGAATTCATCAAAGCTTTGAAAACTTCTGCTGTTGTTACTAACACGACTCCATTGATTGCCATTTATCAGTGTTCTCAAATTGCTTACGACTTATTCGATAAGGTACAATTGTTGTATGAAGGTTATCAAATCTTTTTTGGTGATGCTAGAAAGGCTAAAGATTATTTTATTAGAATGGGTTACGAATGTCCTCAAAGACAAACTACCGCTGATTTCCTAACATCGGTGACTTCTCCTTCTGAACGTAAAGCTAGACCAGGATTTGAAAACAAGGTCCCAAGAACCCCAAAAGAGTTTTACGATTACTGGATGAACTCTCCTGAACATGAAGCTCTTTTGCTTCAAATTGAGGACTATAGAGGCACGCAAGCTACTGAAGAAAACATTGAACGTTTCAAAGAGTCTCATGTTGCTAGACAATCTAACCGTCAACGCCCTAGATCACCATTCACCGTCAGTTATTTAATGCAAATCAAATACATTGCTCATAGAAATTGGCTAAGAACTAAAGGTGATCCATCAATTACTTTGTTTACCATTATTGCTCAAACCATTATTGCTTTAGTTATTTCTTCTGTTTTTTACAATCTTCGTGCTGATACCGGGTCATTTTACTACAGAACCGCTGCCTTATTTTTTGCTATTCTTTTTAACGCTTTTGGTACATTGTTGGAAATCTTTTCTCTTTATGAAGCTCGTTCCATCGTGGAAAAACATAAAACCTATGCATTGTACCATCCCTCTGCTGACGCTTTTGCTTCCATTGCTACAGAATTACCAACCAAGGTTATTGTTGCTTTATCTTTCAACTTGACCTACTATTTCATGGTCAATTTGAATCGTCGTGCAGGAAGTTTCTTTTTTTACTTGATTACTAATTTTGCTTCCACTTTAGCCATGTCTCATTTGTTTAGAACCATTGGTGCTGCTACTACATCTTTACCACAAGCAATGACTCCCGCATCGGTGCTTTTGTTGGCATTAACCATTTTCACTGGGTTTGTTATTCCTACTCCAAATATGCATGGTTGGTGCCGTTGGATCAACTATTTGGATCCTATTGCTTATGCATTCGAAGCCCTTATTGCTAATGAGTTTCATGGTAGAAAATTTGACTGCGCTCAATATATCCCTAGTGGTCCAGGATACCCAACTTCTGGTAATAATGTGATTTGTTCGCCAGTGTCTTCAGTTCCTGGAAGAACTTATGTTGATGGTGATGAGTACATTTACGTCTCATACAGATACAAGTGGTCTCACGCTTGGAGAAATTTCGGTATTACTATCGGGTTTGTAGTATTTTTCCTCGTCGTCTATGTTATTTTCTGTGAATATAACAGGGGTGCTATGCAAAAGGGTGAAATTTTGCTTTTCCAAAAAAAGAATTTAAAGAGGGTACAAAAGCAAAAAAGACCAATTGATAGTTCCGATGTTGAAGCTGGGGTTGTCGATGAAAAAGTTGCTCCTGAACTAGTTAGTGAAAAGGCTACTTCTGGAAGTTCTTCTGATAAATTCAATGACGATGTTTTGCCAAAGCAAAAAAACATTTTCCATTGGAGAGATTTGACTTATGAAGTTAAAATCAAATCTGAGAGTAGAGTGATTTTGAATAATGTTTCCGGTTATGTTAAACCAGGTACTGTTACTGCATTGATGGGTGCTTCTGGTGCTGGTAAAACTACCTTGTTGAATGCTTTATCTGCTCGTTTGACTACTGGTGTCATCACCAGCGGTACCCGTATGGTTAATGGTCGTCACTTGGATAACTCTTTCCAAAGATCTATTGGTTATGTTCAACAACAAGATTTGCATTTACAAACTTCCACAGTTCGTGAGGCTTTGATTTTTTCTGCCGAATTACGTCAACCTGCTTCTGTGCCAAGAGAGGAAAAGATCAAGTATGCTGATTACGTTATCAACTTGTTGGAAATGGAAAAGTATGCTGATGCCGTTGTTGGTGTTGAAGGTGAAGGTCTAAATGTTGAACAAAGAAAAAGATTGACTATCGGGGTTGAATTGGCTGCTAAACCAGAATTATTGATTTTCCTTGATGAGCCAACTTCTGGTTTGGATTCACAAACTGCTTGGTCTATTTGTCAATTAATTAGAAAATTAGCTGATCATGGCCAAGCCATTTTATGTACTATTCATCAACCTTCGGCTATTTTGATGCAACAATTTGACAGATTGTTGTTTTTGCAAAAAGGTGGTCAAACTGTTTATTTTGGTGAATTGGGTGAAAACTGTCAAACCATGATTGACTATTTTGAAAAATATGGTGCTCCTAAATGTCCTCCTGAAGCTAATCCTGCTGAGTGGATGCTTGAAGTTATTGGTGCTGCTCCAGGTTCTCATGCTAACCAAAATTATCATGATGTTTGGAAAAGCTCTTCGGAATTCCAGGAATTGCATCAAGAACTTGACAGAATGGAAACTGAACTTGCTAAATTGCCAGTGGATGAAAACCCAGAACGTTACAAGACTTATGCGGCCCCAATTTGGAAACAGTACATCTTGGTTACTAAAAGAGTGTTGGAACAAACTTGGAGAACTCCAACTTATACTTACTCTAAACTCTTTTTGGCCGTTTCTACTTCACTTTTCAATGGGTTTGTGTTTTTCAAAGCAAAAAAATCCCTCATGGGAATGCAAAGTCAAATGTTTTCAGTTTTCCTCTTTTGCATTGTTTTTAACACTTTGACTCAGCAGTATTTGCCAAACTATGTTTTCCAAAGAGATCTTTACGAAGTTCGTGAACGTCCATCTAGAACCTTTTCCTGGTTTGCCTTTATTGCTGCTCAAATCACTTCAGAAATTCCATGGCAAATCCTTACTGGTACAGTTGCATTCTTTTGCTGGTACTATCCTGTGGGTCTTCAAAATAATGCTGCTGAAGCCGGTAATCTTCATGGTCGCGGTGCTTTGATGTGGGTTGCAATTATCTTGTTCTATGTTTATTGTTCTACTATGGCTCAGCTTTGTGTCTCTTTCCAAGAATTGGCTGATAATGCTGCAAATTTGGCATCTATGCTTTTTACTGCCTGTTTGACATTTTGTGGTGTGCTTGCTGGTCCAAAGGTTTTACCAGGTTTCTGGATTTTCATGTACAGATGCAATCCATTCACTTATTTGATTAGCACAATGTTGAGTATTGGTCTTGCCGATTCATCAGTCTCTTGTTCTTCTACTGAATATTTGAAATTTGCTCCACCTTCTGGCAAAACTTGTCAAGAGTACATGCTCCCTTATATGCAAGCAGCTGGTGGGTATTTGGAAGGCAGCACTAAATATTCGACTACCGAATGTTCATTCTGTACCATTGCTAATACCAACGTGTTTTTGAAGTCAGTGTCAATTGATCCAAAGAACAAAGGTAGAGATCTTGGGATATTCAGTGCTTTTATCTTCATTAATATGATTGGTACTGTGTTCTTCTACTGGTTGGCCAGAGTTCCAAAAGGAGCCGGTAAGAGAAGCTGTTAAACTTCCATTCTTATTCCGGTTTTTCCCGATTGTCACTCCGTTTATGACTATTATTTATATTACCTACATTGCTTGGCTTGTAAACATACTGCAATGCTCAGCTTTCATTTCTGTTAATCGCGGTCTATATTTATATTTATTTTATTCTGTTTTTATTCTCCTGTGCCTCTTTTATTTCACTTTTTTTTTGGCAATTTTGTCTTTTAAATCTTTAAAATCTGCAAATTTCTTAATTCATTAATATGTTTTCTGTTTCAAAGTTTTTTTCTTTTTTCTTTTTTTGTCATTATTCTATTCTTGTTAAATGGCTTGTTAGTTACGCTTGTCTACACATAAATTTATAAAAATAAAGTACTATATTGAATAACAAAGTATATTAGGCTCTCTGATGGGTATAATAACCATTGATTAAATCAAGCATTCAATCTATAGTTTTGCAAATGAAAATAGTAGTACACAAGGATGAAGGTATGTGCTCACATCAGTTTTATTCATTTGCTTTAAAGCAATTGCCAAGAGATGGCCCTTTGTTTAATTGGTTCACCAGTGGAGTTGAGACTACTTATAGAGATATAAATGCTCGTTTTTTTAAATGTGACAATTTCGGGCTTATAGTAATATGAATTTGAGTCCTCTTTATATACTAATTCCAAATAAAAAGTAGGCTGAACTGCAAGAGAAAATAAAAAAAATCGTAAATAATTATTTTGGCTGTCATGTAAACACAGACAGTAGTATCACTGAGCGTCAATTAATAACCAAATAGTGAAAACCCAAATTAGTAAAAAAAAGTGCTCTCGGCGAGGGTCGAACTCGCGATCTTCAGATTTCTCTGCTCAGTATGAGACTGACGCCTTAACCAACTGGGCCACGAGAACAGCACTTATTCATATAAGTGAATGTATACTAATGATCAATGTAGTAAACTATATAAATCTCATAGACCTTCATAAATGTTGGAATTATACCAATTAACATCTTCCATACCGTTCGTTAGGTAGAGTTTCCTTTTTAAGTAAACTGCCTTTTGTGGTAGAGAACAGTTGGACGCATGCATCGTTACTAAGGCAAACAACATCAAAGGTGCGATGGAAAATTGTCAGAGTATAATGACTAGATCTACTACTCTTACCTTCACTACTAGAGGAGAGATTAATCTAATCAGTGCTACTCAGAGGAAACAACCTCAGGTATGAGTAGTAGATCTAGTTACTATGCCCCGACAATAAAACCAAAATATCAACAATCGTAGACTAGCTTCGCTCCTGTTTTTATTTCAAATCCTGCTAATCCATTAAATTCTAATTAATACTGACGTAATTCTCTATTATATAAGTTGTTTCCCCAATATAATAGTAACTCAATTATACTGTATATACTATATAGATAAATTCATAAGAATATGTTTTCTATCATTTACATAGAAATACTGGAATTTTGATGAATCAATTCACAGTTATTTGTTGGAAATACTTTTTAATTCAAAAAAGAAAAAAAGAAACTCTGACATAACTAAATATATAACAAAATTGGATTGAACCGTATATAAACAATAATTAGATCAAAGAGAACAAATATTCGCATTGAGCTATTAATAGCAGAAAAATGCAATTCAGTGTAAAATAAGTAGTATTTGAATGGTAAAACATGTGAAAATATTGTGAAAAATGCCGCACATCTAGTTCTCATAAATTTAATGTTTGTCAATAAAATATACTTTTAGTTATAATTCTAACTTTGGCTTACTATTGACTTTTTGGTTTGGTTTTTCACTATTCATTTTTCTTTTCTTTATTGTATTGTTTTTGTTTTGTTTTACATTTATTTATTCAACGTTTTTGTTCTTGTCTCTTGTTTTTATCGTCATTCAGACAGATTGTTCAGAGACATGGGGAAAGATAAAAGAAGCCGTCAAGACTAAAATTTTGCACATTATTAGTTTTCTGATCTGTATTTTGTTGATATCATTTTTACAAGGGTGTGAAATTTCATTTAAGCAAGAATGAATGTGTCATTTATGGCTTTTTTTTTTATAGAAAACAAATTATTTTGTGAAGAATTATTATGAAAATTATTTAAATGATATTTGGTTTATATTTTTACAGCTTAGAGTCCAACCTTTCATATATTCAATTCCACTGAAGGTGAAACTCAAACGGCTATTCATAAAGCGTGAGAAAGTTATCACCTTTCACAATGGATAAATAAACTCTTTATTCTCGACATCAGTCAAGTCGAGCATAGAAATATCCACTTTCCGTGGCCCGCCACCTTCTTCAGAGCCATTACGGATATAACCCACCTGCAGACTAACCACATGTCCTTCATCATCCACCACCAATTTCTTTAGTCTTTCTGTGTTCCTTTTACTCAAAATTCCTCTTATGGTTAGCAATATAAATGAGCTGCCAAACCATGCCACTACAATTTGAACAGTCCATGCAGAATAGTACCTTGGACTACCTTTAATCCACATTTGCGGCGCTACAATATTGCTGAGGCCATACCCAATCATAAACATTGTGGTTCTCGTGAGTTTTTTAGTATACCCAGCTGCGCTGCTTTGAGACCAGCAAAGCGCAATAATGTAAGCAAATCTCTCAGTATGAACAATGATGCAGGCAGCCAAAATACCAATTTTATGATCCCACGATAACGAAACTGCAAGAATACCTCCTAGGACAGCTGGCACGTTAGAAATTACAGCTAAATATGTCATTTTATTTTTGGTTTTAGCCAAAATGTAAGATCCCAAAATAAATGCAACCGCACTGTATGCTGCTTGAACCACTGTGATTAGTGTGGAATGAAGTCTGCTTATACCAAGCGAGGTATAAATCACTTGATTTTGGTAATTCATATTGTTAGCTAGCATTGACGTGAAGGCGTAAACAGCGAAAAGCCAAGAAACTGGATCCTTGAGAGCTTCATAAAGTTGACCAGGCTTGAATCTTTTTTCTTCAATTGATGATCTTGATTGTTTTTTGTTTCTGCGAATGATCTGTACCCTTTCTTGGATGCTGAATGCACTATAAGTGGCTGGATTTTGAGGATAATCCAATGCAACCCAAATAGCTAACAAGACAGTAAGTGAACCATTTATAATCCAGTAAAGTCTCCATGGGTGCAACGAACCAGTATAGTATTGCACACCATAGGCAATGAACCCAGTAGGAATTCCCACACCGACAGTACCAATCCAAAATATGGGAGCAATGATGCCTTGCTCTTTAATGGTGAAAAACATGGCCATAGTGTGCTCTAAACATGGCGTTACCACTGATTCAGTCAACCCTAGGAAAAACCTAATAGTGGCAATTGCAGCATAGTCTTTAGCTCCGAGCTGAACAAACATTAAAATGGTCCAACAAAGCAACGTGGCTGTCATGTAGATCCGAATTGGAACTCTTTGGAAAAGATAATGGCCGGGAATTTGTCCAATTAAGTAACCAGCATAAAATAGAGAGTTTGTGTTACTGTATTGCTTCTTTGTTAAGCCAATATCATCCCAAAGACCAAGAAGTTTTGAGTAGCCCATGGCGTTTTTATCCATAAACATGATCAAATTGATAACGAAGCATATTAAGAGAACTTTGCGGTAGAGCTTATGCTGGAGTTTGGTTTCTTGAAAGGGGGTGATTTCAGGAACTTGCGCATCGTAGGTTTCCATAAAGTCCAATGTTACATCGGCTTTGTTTGCTTGTTGTGTTATAGTGGGGACTTCAATATGGCTGTCATCATCGCTTATTTGGTGATGTTCATTGGTGACCTCGACAATATTGTAGCTGGTGGTGTTTTTGGAGAATTGCAGACCAAGAGCGCTGTCTTTGGTTTCGTCGTTGGTGGTCATGATTGAGCTAAAAGCACCTGGAACTTTACCCGATAAAGTTTCTTTATGTTACGTAAAAAGCTTCTACGAATTACAAGGCTGAATTCAAAATTAACAAAAATGAGGACTTATGGCCTTCATATACCGGTACTCATCCGGAATATTAAAGTGAAAACTTCACTTTTACACAGTGAGGCTGCGATCCTCAGTACTAATTGCTAAACACATATCACGGGAAGAAGCATAACCAAACTGTGGATAATCTGTCAATCCGCTGTCTCGCCTTTAGTACCCGCAATCAATTTTAGAGTCTATAAATACAAGAAAATTCTTTTTGGCAGGCCCTAGAATACTATAGGTTATTTGCATAAAGAGTTAGAAAGCAATACTAAAAAGCGAGCAAGATGGTAGAGATTGAAAGAGTAGTGGATGGTTACAATGTCAAATTAGTCAAGCAGCCATTTGCCAAAGCAAGAATCGTCCGTGGAATAGAGTTTCCTTTAGTTTTGAAATTTATTATCAAGGGGGAAGCAAACGATATACAGAGCGATAACAATAACAGAGAGTCAGAAAAGTACAACGCTGTTGCTAAATTCGCTTTTATTATATCCACTGAATCCAATTTTTTTCAAAACCTCATTCACAAGCACGGCGCGGTGGTACTTCAAGGATTCAACAGCACCGATCCACATCATTTTGCCCAATTTATAGGCAAGCTAGCTCAAGGTTCACAGCTTGTACCCTACGAGCAACACGGTGTTGCTCACCCAAGAGTCAACATTTCCGAGAACGTCACTAGCGTCAACAGTTCTAGAGGAACACAGAGACTTTATGCTCACCAAGAATTTTCCAGGTTTAAGAAATATCCGAAATTGCTTACATTTTTCGCCAAACGGCCGACGATAAGCGGCGGTGAAGAGACCTTGGTTCATGCTGGGGAGCTATACGATGCAGTCAATTTAAGGTATCCGCAATTTATTGATGAGATTATCAAGAAAGGCGTGTATTTGTCTCAAACGTGGCCTTTAGCTGAACCTTTACCCAATGGAAAAGTATACTCATGGAAGGCCCCACATTCTTTCGGTAGCTCGATAAAGAACGAGGACAGCTTGGAAATTGCAAAGCAAAAAGCAGCACAAGTGTGCAAAGAGCACGTTGTGGATGAGTTTGAATGGACCGAGAATCATGGACTCAAGTTGCATGAGTATACGCAACCAATAAGAAAGGATCCGTACTCTGGTACCCCAATTTTTTTTAGCTCTTTGCCAACATACTACCAAAAATACAAGGCTCTGAGTGGTGGTGATGGCCAAGATTCGTGTACAGAGGCACCAATAAGGTACAACAATGGGGACAGTATAAAAGCAGAGTATTTGGATTATCTTCTTGATCAAAGTATTGAGTTGGCGGTGGTGTACAAATTCGAAGAGAGTGATATTGTTCTTGTTAACAATTATTTATCATACCATGGAAGAATTTCATACGGAAACCAGCCAAGGGAGATATTGGCTAGTTTTTGGGATGATGTACCAGAAAATAAACGTACCCCACAGATATATAAAAAACTATGAACAGCTTTATTAGATAGCCATTTTTTTGCGTTTGATTCGGAATTTTTTCTGCGAAGCGGAATGTTTGTAGATGACATGTTGAGAAATGATGTAGGCGCAGCAACCAAAATGAATGGTAGCCGTTGCTTATTATGATTCAACCAAATCATTACTAAATGATTTAGAGGCCAAATAATTCAAAAAATATTTCCAAGACCACAATAGTAATCACAAGCCATGCCCAGAACACCTGGTGCTATCATAGTGACCGATTAAGGCTTACACATTAGGATCGTTATTTCATGGGAGCTCGCTACGCTTACGGTGACTTCACCGTACGAGACCCATGTCTACGCCTAAAGTGTCGAACTTGCTATCATGCGACTAATGAATTCAGGTTCAAAAAAAAAAAAAAAAAAAAAGACATTACAAGGCGCTTTACTAACGAGAAAGAAAGTATAAATGAATTAGTAAAAATGCCATTAAGACTACATTTTAGTCGCCAAGGCAGCAGGATGTCAACAAAACAAACAAACACAAAACCCACAAAACCCACAAAAATCTATATAATCTATAGCCGAATAAAAGTTTATAC
>JXWR01002174.1_pt1 | contig 12873 bp, 6 predicted proteins | sample 315541 | NCBI WGS metagenome assembly JXWR01 (sample SAMN03273951, study PRJNA271842) | soil metagenome | isolation source: rice field ambient CO2 | place: India: CRRI Experimental farm Cuttack,Odisha-753006 | collected 2013-12-17
AAAAAAAAAAAAAATTAAAACTACATGGCTACTCGCTCTGTCGCTTTGTAATACAAATTGTCCAAGTAAATACTAGTATCTATGCAAAAACGTCTATAAGCTATCTTTTTTAACATAAAAAGGAAGTCCGTAAATAACCGGGGCCGCACCATTCAAATACCTCAAAACACAAACTTTTCTAGACCGCGCAACTGCCTCGCAAATATTCAACTTCTCGTTCTCATCATCTCTCGCATTACCACCCTCTGTCTCCGCTTCAAATACACCCCATTTTTCAAACACTGACAAACTAAACTTATCAATATCCTTATCGGTAACGTCCCACAAATTTGCAAGCACCATTGGACACCCAGCAATCAAATATGAAAATACTGTGCCGTTGGGCTCCAATTGTCCGTTGTCTTTTAAAGATCCTGAAGAACACCCTAATAATAATGATGGTGCACATTTCGGCAATTTTTTCAATTTGCTGTTTCTCACATATTGTTCACCACCACCGTGTCCGATATATATAAACAAGTTAGCATTTTCCAATTTTTGGAGAAACTCTTCCTCTGTAGGAGCTTCACAAACTTTTCTGGACCATGATGGTAAGTTTCTGCTAAGCCTGCTCTCAAAAGTCTCTTGAGTTCTGGTCAAATCAGTGCCCGGATTGAGTATATAGTACCCCTTGTCAGCATCGATTTCTAATGGTTGTCGACAAACGTATTTTTTCAAACTTTCTAATAATAATTCCAATGAAGGCATTCGCGAAACAGAACCATTTTCTAAACATGGCAATGACTCCCATGGCAAATTTTGGCATGTTTTCCCAACTACCAATACTGTATGTTTGATCAGAATTTGAGTTAGTGAAGCTTCTGTTGAATATTTGTTATGATGATATTTCAATAACTCTTCGACATCAACATAAATTTGGTCAATATCAATTTCATCATACGCATTTTCTTCTCCATGAAACGATAATATATCAAGAACAAAATAAATTAGATCTTCAAGTAGTTCAGTACCTTTGATATCATCTGGATTACCCAACGCAAGAAACAATTCAAGCACAGAGTCATCAATATCAATTTTTTGCAACTGCTTGATCTCAGTTTTGTTTCTCATGGACTTTAGCAATTTGGCTCGAAGTGCTTTTCTAGAGGGTAAATTTTCTTCCAAAATGTCAATGAATCTGGTTTTGAAATGAGATAACCCATTATCAGAAATTTCCTGTTGATTAAAAATACCTTTGAAACCTCCCAACCAAAAATACTCAATATCCTTCAAAAGTTTTTCTAATCTTGCATTAAGCTTATATCTTTCCTTCCACCATTTTTTCTTGCCTTCAATGTCAGATATCTGCGATGTTCGCGAAAGCTTTGTAGACTGATTATTCAACTCAATAATCTCCAAGAATTCATTTTTGGCATCTTTGAAAAGTAACGTTTCCTCATTAACATCTCTGCTGGCAAAACGATTGAGCGGTAGCCTGGCAACAAAAGGTGCCTGTGAGTTTCTTGGTACTATCTTAGTCAACATCAAGTCACCAGTAAATGGACAGATATCTACCGTTATGACATTCCAATCCTCGGGCAAATGACTAGCAATTTCCTCTTGTAATCGTACTCCGCTCATATCGCGCTTGATAACATCATAACTCAGTGTTTCTTGCAGTGGAACCAAGCTTTTTACATTCTCCTCGCTATTGCACATTAGTTTCTCGTAAATAAATGGAAGTACTCTGGGAAGCTCGTTGAAAAATAGCATCTCAGTTAAGTATTTGAATTTGTAAATATCGGATATTGCTGATAAAATTGAAATTGTGTATGAAAAGATGTAACTAAGCTCATAGAGCTCAATGTTAGAACTAAATGTTTTGGCTATATTACTGTTTTTTGTAATAATGTCTCTACTTTGAATCAATTCTTGCGCAGGCTCCCTAGCTTGTTCACTTATTTTAAGGGATCTTGAAAATAATCGTGCTGTTGTCATTTGTAGATCGACTGAAGGAATAGAAGTAGCAGAGTCTTGAAGAACGGCTAATACTGGATCAGCTGATAAACCTCTTTTAGCATTCAAAAGGTGCCTTTTGGAGCTGAGTATTCCACTTAATAGAACATTCCGCGGCCATAAGAGCTTAGAATGCTTGTAAAGATCCAGTTCATTCATGCTGATAGATTTCAAGTAAGTTATTTTCCCAAGGTACTCAGTAGTGAATCTAGACAATTGTAAGTTATCTGCTTGTAGTTTCAAATTGTATAATTTTATCAAGTCTATCGTTTCCATTTGGTTATAAACCGCAAGAATCATACTGCTATATCCAGTGTCCAGCTCCAGAGTTTCCTTTAAATTTCCTCGCAAGCCAATGCTTTGATCGTCTAGCTTGATGGCATAATCCGCTAAAAGGTTCAATTCTTTTGTCAATCTTGTGTAATATTCTGCCCTGCGGGGAACATCGTTAATGCTGTGATAGTAAGTTATACAAGCATAACAGTGTGTCACTTCAAGTTCCTTATCAATATAGAAACATGAAGCATATGTTGTTTGCGCGTGTTCAAAGTATTTCTTCACAAGAGCCAGATTGTTGCGTAGGTAATAAATCTTAATCATCAAATAACTGACATATAATGATATTAAGGGTAAAAAATCGCCATCAAAAGCAACTTTAACCAACTCTTTAGTATAGTACTCGCAATCTTTTGAGAACCCGAAATGCAAGTTTGTTTCGATAAGGAGACTGTAAGACTCAACCAATAATACAGTTGCTTCCCAAACAGTATTTTCAACATTCTCCTTGTAGAGCTCCGAACTACTGGATTGGCTAAGTTTTTTAATAATCACCAAAGTTATTCTTATGGATCTTCTCAAATCAAATATGCAATCCTTGAATACTCCTAATTCAAATTTGAGCTTTGATATTATAAACGATAACCTGCTGTAAACAAGCATGAGCAGCACATCAGTGAACTTATTACTTATGAAGTCATCAATAGACAAAAGGAAAGTTTTTGGTCTTGAAGAAATAAACTTGAAGATAGAATCAAAGATGCGTTGACCTTGATTTAAATCTGAAACCATAATGCAATATTCCAATTGATAAACTTTCAATTTGAGTAGATGGATATCGTGCAAGTTTAGAGAGTTCTGAGTCTTTGTCATGAATGAAGAGGCTTCAGTAATCCTCTTGAACATTGCTTTGCTAAAGTTCAATCTTCCAAAACATTCAACTGATTCAAAAAGTAAATACAACTTGAGATCAGGGCTGGAACTTAGCAATATCCCTCTATGTTCCTCGTAACACGTAATTAAAGCAGCCAAATAAGACTTCAAGCCATAATATTTGTAGTATGAGACAATTTGTCTAACGTTTTTAACCTCTAAATTTAAAAGCAACTCATTTTTTGGGTCAAGTATAAGTTGTTCAGAACCACTAGTAGTAATCCAACCCAGAAACAATTCAAACAATTCCAAAATCAAATTTGGGTTTGTCAACTCACTGTTGTACTTTATCAAAACTTTGAAATTCAAAATGCTCATTATGAGTAACTTGAACTTTGAAAGGATACTTTTATCAAATAAAGAAGCGTTGGATTCGTCAAATAATTCAATTTCTATAAATTTGGATAAGTTGGGCACATCAAGGTATCTGATATAGCAGTAGTAGTATAATACGGGGTCTTCGTCTATTTTTAATGATTCAAAAAGCAAATTGGCTATTAGTGTCTTATTACCTAGTTTCAAGACGATTAATGTTTGAATTAGCTTTAGGAAAATAATTGCGCGAAGTGAAGGAGAAAATGTTTCAAAACGAATGTCTAATTTGTCATTATTGTCCTTGGCTGATTGCACTATAGTCTTGAAAAAAAGTCCAAATATACCATCACACTTGGTAGTAATTTCATGATATGCTTGAGAGAGTGAGGTCGCAGTGTCAATGATGATGTTTTGGAGAAATATGGTGATTAGTTTCATGGCTAATGAGAGCTGTTTGAAGGATATTAGTATTGAAACAACTCTTTGAAGCTTTGCTTGATATTGCTTAAGGTTATCTTCTGTATTATCAGCCGATAAAATCATCTGTTCAATTGAAATGCAGTGTGAAAGGCTTTGAACAAGAATAACTACAGGAGCTTCTTCTTTATTGTACAGCCTTAGGATTTTGAGGCCAATATTATAGTATAGGTTTGATATGTTCCTCACTCTTTTAATCTGACCGCAGTTTTTGAAAATTTCTGACAAGTATACCAAGTTCTCTGTTATGAAATCATGGCTGACGGGCGCTTCTATGCTATCCTTCATGAATAGTGTTATACTATCTAAAATATTCAAATGAGCTTTGAGAAGTGTATTTCTCAGGTTGTTGAAGAAAGCATTCATGGTTTTCAAAACCTGAGATATTAATTGCTTGCACGCATCAATCAAGTCGGTGCGTTTTAACATTGTGGAAACAGCAGTGAAAAGTCTTTTTAAAAACTGTTCATCTTTATATTTGGAAAGGTCAACAGTGTAAAAGCAAGTTTCAATACTTTCTTCTAAATCAGATATGGAGTTTAAAGAAATGTTGGCTAAAAGAAGTTCAAGCTGGTCATTTTTGGCAAAACTTTGCTTTATTGACGATAACTGAATATCCCAATCGTAATCATCCGTAATTCTATGCTTTTTCTTTATTGTACACATGTCATTCAAGATTTGGTACATATTACCCAAGTCAATATTCAAAGTGTTGCTCGTTTTGTCATAAAAACTAACAAAATTGTAAACGTCTTTTCGAAGATACTTGTAGATTTTCTCACATTCTGGGCTTTTTTGAATTTGAATGTCAGTTAAAAGTAGCTGAAACCATACTGGTGCATTTTTATAAGGAGCCTCGGGCATATTTGATTGGTTTTGCGTTAATGTCCTTAGGCATTTCAAAATTATCAACGCTTTCAATATCCTTGGAATCGATGACAAACTGATGAAAGAGTTAAATAACTTATTTAGCAACTTTATACTGCCTTCTTTGATTTCACTTCTCGATTTGGTTAAAACCTGCAAAAAATATGAGTCTGCTGGATCCAAAAGAATGAGTAACTCCTCTGATCCAATCATTTTGTCTCTGTGTTTGTAGCTCAAGTAAACTGTCTGTAAGTAAAGTATCATAAAATTGACGTACTGGAAAATGCTCTTATCCGATGCGGGCTGTTGAAACCTTATACCTTTAATGATCTCTTCATGACTTATAGAGACCCCAACACTAGCCTCAAAACTCTTATCTTCAAGCATTAATTTCAAAAGACAGAATAGCCTCCAACATTCTACTTCGGCAAACTTATACTGTTCTAGCTCTATCAACCTGACTAGAAAGCTGCGATATTTCCGGCATATCTCTTCGCTTGATAACTTTGAAAACTTTCTTAGTGTCTGCAACACTAAAGATACTGTTTTCAAATACGTTCCAATGACCAAATTCTCATCAATGGTTTGGTTATTTCCTCGTCTGAACAAGTCGAGTCTTTTGGTAGATGCTTCTTCAATATTACGACATAGCTGAATTAGCTTAGTCAGATCAAGGGCAGATGTGGTGCCTTTCTCCAAAGCCGTATTCTGTGCTTTGAGTGACTCATAGTACTGCTGTATATTCGAGTCATTTATCAGGCTAGTCATTTGAAAGGAATTGGAGCACAGTTGCCGGTTTTCTTGCTGCCGTTTGTGACTGTTTGTATGTTATTGCCACTAGTACTGTTAGTGCTGGTGATCTATATTTGTTTTGTTTGCTGTTTTGTTTTCTGTTTTGTATTTTTGTTTTTCTGCGTCTTTGTTTACATTTTGCTGCATGCGCGTCATTCGCAGAGTAAACTCATTGATATAATCAAAACTCAACATCACATTTTCCCACGCTGCTTAATGCCAATTTTTATCATAGCTACGTCAATCTATAGCTTAAACGAAAACCTTGTTTGCGTGTTTATCCTTCAGGCGGAATAAAAAAAAACCAATTTGACACGATTTAAGAGTGGGCAATTTGTATTAGCCAGAAAAACTTAAGCTTCCAACATGCAACAAAAATCTACTAAAGTGTATATTGACACAAAATAAAATCTACTTAAGCCCTAAATCCCCTATCTGGCTATTCAAAATCTCAGTAATCTGCAACAAACAATTAGCAACCAACGACTTATTATTCTGGAACACCACATCTTGGCCAAAGATATTCTCAAAATTGTCAAACAAGTAATTCAACCAACTGAAAAACCCAACTACTTGATCTTGGAACATCGACACTAAAAGCGAATGGCTAGCAAGCTGCAATATACCCAAAAGCAAGTACAATTGGCATTCCAAAAGATTAGATATTTCACTTAGGGCAACACTATCAGAGTTACCACCACCCACAAGGGGTTCTGAGACTAACCCAGAATTGAATTTTTTTAGGCTATCAAGAATTTCAAACACTTCGCCAATAATGGTCATCAAATTTGGTGCAGCTGGGAATGCGCAATGTACTAATACGCTGAGATTTTTCAAATAATTCACCACAAAAATACTAGTATATTGTCCTAGTGAGTGTATGTCGTTATCGAGATTCAACCAAATCGCCAAGAACGGTGAGATAAAGTCTTCATAACAGTTTGCAGAATATTTGTCAGTGCTGTCATAACTTCCGTTTTTGTTGGAACCACTATTTGCCAACCCCCCATTTGCCTTACGTTCTCTCTCCTTTAGCAATCTTGAGGAAATTTTGATAATTTTGCCTTGGTCGGTATTTATAAGCTTATCGCTAATCAACTCTTTGCTATTTTTATTAATGGATTTCCCAATATTCGTGTTTATTGAATCTAATCTGCGTCTTTCAATTTCAAGCGGACTGTTGCCACCAGCTAACCCCTTTTGCTGCGGTACTTCCTGTGGGTAATGATTCTCGTCCAAGACAAGGAACCGGCTATGTAATTCATTATTCTGCAATTTCTTACCTGGCCAAACTTTGCCAGCAATCTGATTTCTGACGGTGAAATTTTTCTCAATTTTCAAATTCTTGTAATTAATCTCATCCTTGTATCCTCGAAGCTCTCTTGCAGCCAAGCCAATTGAGTTTACAATCAATAGCCGCTCCTGTAGGGAGTAGTCACCAGTGAGGAGCTGTTTCACTAAATATTTCGGTACCGTTGAGCTGCGCACTGTGATTAATGAAATGAGGCCCAATAGCTTCAATTGATTATAATAATTAGCCTGATCTTCTTCTTGGTTGTCTTCTCTATTTCCGTTTTCATTTCCAGCGCCTAATTGTTGCTTGTCCGTCTCTGCAACAACACTGTCAATCTTCAAATTGAGTAACGTCCCACAAAGTCTTTCGCTCCAGTATTCAATCTCATCGACAAAGTTACGTTTAAGTCGCACAAGCTTGCTGAAGTTTTCCAACGCAATTCTCCGCTTAAGAAAAGACTGGTATGGTTCTTCTTTGGACGAGCTGTTTAAGTATGCAAAGAGATCTTTAAAATAGACCGGGGTAGCCGGCATAGAGTTGTTTTGTTTAGCTAATGTTGGGTCATGGTGGTCTTCGTCATCCGAATCAGATCCGCTTTCTGATCCAGAGTCATTAGTTAAATTGAGCAGAGAAATCTTGTATCTGTTAAGTTCGATCAAGTCTGTGCTAGTTTCTTTGGCCAATGAGGGCAACTTGGCTTGATTTTGTTGTGTTGGGATAGTTTTTGGTTGTGAATTATATTGGCTTTTGAAGTCTGTAGTGATAAATTTCTTTAGTTTGATCATGTTTGACTCAAACCCAGCAATGTCTTGTCTTTCAGTAAGTTCCACTAGCTCAGTAATATTGCTAATGACATTATCTTGAAGTTTGATTCTTACAAGCTCTTTCTCGAAAGCTTTTGAGTCCTTCATGTTAAAATCAAGTGTTTTCGTTGTCTGCTGCCCTGGAGGAAGTTGGATCTTGCGGGAGATCCTTTCTGCCAAAATAATACCCAAAAATCTTACTTTAGTCACTGGTTGGTCCAAATGGTACGTCACGGAGCTAAGCATATACTGATCAGCAAGCAAACTTTGCAAAAAATCTTGGTTCTGAATGTGGTTTAAGCATATTAGCAAAAATAAGGTGAACAATTCTTGAAACTTGATGGACTGGTTCTTAACGAAGAACTCATTGCCCCAATAATCCTTAATTAGGTCCCTGAATAAATTATTGAAATGTGCCCTGAGATTGAGGTGTTGATTGTACACAATGGCATGTAGTAAGGTCACTGTAGATAGTTTTGACGAACTGTTATTTTTCAACAACTCAAGGATTATGTGCTGGTAGTCCAATCGGCAGAACTGAAACTTTGTGAGAAAGAAACTAAGTAATCCTACCACTTTAGTGTAGTTTATTCTAGTGATTTTCAAATCATCTAGTAAGCTGTATAAGTATTTTATGAGAAACTTCAGCACAAACAGGGTCTTCTTAATCAACGAAAACTTATCAAAAAAGGCAAAAGTTCCATCTAACATTTGGTTATTTCCTTCAAGCATTGGCTCAATCAACAATTTATCAAGCAAAATTTTATAATTATTAGCTTTTATTCTGACCAAATTGAACATTGCGCCGGAAAAATCAAGCAGTTTCACTTCCGCCAATCGGTCCACCAAATGGCAAAATTGGATATTTGCCCATACTGTATACTCACTAATATCTAGCACCTTACCTAACAAATGTGGGTCAATATCCAGAAATTGAGATTTACGTTCATTATAGCACCCGCTGACCACATGGAATATTTTACTGTTGAAAAACAAAGTATCAATCATTAACAAATTTCTTCGTAGTTGCAATGGCTGCTTGATACTGTCATAATTGGTTAACAAATTATACACCACTGACGCATCTGCAATTGAAGGGAAAAGTACTTTGCAAAGGATATTAGTCATTGATTGAATCATACTGTCACTATTCGAACTTCCAATATTCTGCTGTTCTGGACCACCCCTCAGTAGCATCACAATATGGTTTACCAAGCTATTGATCCCGGTTAAGTTGGCGAATAATCGCTCCACTAACTCTGCGATCTCCACAATATCCCCGAGTTTGACACTCGCTCCATCTTTTTCTGTACCATTGTTAACAAAATAGACCTCGGGCACGGTGTGACTGAGCAATGTTGTGACCAACTTGAAGTTGATGTTGGCGGAGTTTAGAATCACTGAGCGATTGTTATCGAAGGACCGAAGCAAAGCGAGCACCAGGGGCACATTTGGTTTACTCTTGAGCTGTTCAATCTTGGTGAAGAGCTGTTTCATTGGCTAATATGTTGTATGATGTGTCTGCCAGTGTGTGTGATTTAACTGTACATAAACACTTTCGGTATCAAATGCTCCTACACCATATATGATCTGAGTGCTGCGATGTTGTAAATTACCAAGGAAACGAGCTCGCAGCACAATGTGATTGAAGTGCGGGTAACCTTCACAGCTTTTTTTTTCAGCGACAGAAAATTTTGGATCTTTTTCCACTCTCGAATCTCAAATGAGGAAGGAAACAAACGAAGGAACAGCCATCAGCTACTGGTGACACCAGACAGGACACTCATACACATACTCGCACACATCATCCACAATGCCTACTGTTGCTGTTGACAAGCAAGACTTGTACGATCTCTTGGGGTATGTATTGCGCTTATTTCGTTTTTGACATCATTGCATTCAAGCACCGTGAAAAATGAAATAGACACTTCATTGTTGATGAGACTGTCGATTTGTTAGTCATGGCATATACTAATACCACCATTTAGTCGTAACTACACCACTGAGGAGTTTGACGAACTTTGTTTCGAATATGGTATCGAACTTGATGAAGACACCACTGAAGACTGTCAGCCTGGTGAAAGACCAGAATTGAAGATTGAGATTGGTGCTAACCGTTATGACATGTTGTGCATTGAAGGTATTGCCCAATCTTTGAATGAATTCTTGGGTAGATCCAAGACCCCAGTCTACAAGACTGTCAAACCACAATACACATTGACCGTTAACGAGTCTGTGGATCAAGTTAGACCATACGCTGCTGCTGCTGTCTTGAGAAATATCACTTTCACCCCAAGAAGCTACAAATCTTTTATTGCATTGCAGGACAAGTTGCACTTGAACTTGTGTAGAAACAGAACTCTTGTGGCCATGGGAACCCATGATTTGGACAAACTTGCTCCGCCGTTCACTTATGTTGCCAAAGAACCAACCAATTTTGAATTTGCTCCATTGAACCAAAAGCAAAGCATGACCGGTGAACAATTGATGGAATTCTACGACAAGGATTTGAATTTGGGCAAATACTTGCACATTATTAGAGATTCTCCAGTTTACCCATTGATCTTGGACAGCACTGAACAAGTTGCTTCTATGCCACCAATCATTAACTCTGAACGCTCTAAAATTACACTTGATACCAAAAATGTTTTCATTGAAGTCACTGGTACAGACAAGACCAAACTTGAAATTGTTCTTAACCAGTTGGTTGCCATGTTCTCTAGATACTGTGCTAATCCATTTGAAGTGGAACAAGTTCAGGTTATCTCTGATCACAATGGTGAATCTAGACTTACTCCAAACTTGGAATTCAGAAAATTTGTGGTGAAACAAGATTACATCAACTCTGTTCTTGGCTTGAAATTATCTGGTGAAGAAATTAGTAAACTTTTGACCAAGATGTCTTTGACTATTGAAAGCACTGAAAATGATGAACTTGTTGTGTTGGTCCCACCAACCAGATCCGATGTCTTACATCCATGTGACATTATGGAAGATGCTGCTATTTCTTATGGTTACAACAACTTGGCCAAAACCAAGATTGATTCTCAAGCCCTTGTAGCTAAACCATTACCAATCAACAAAGTTGCTGACATTTTAAGATTGGCTTCTTCTCAATCTGGCTGGGCCGAAGTTATGCCATTGACTTTGTGTTCCCATGATGAAAACTTTGGATTTTTGAATAAGGATGACAATGGCGACCTTGTTGTAAAGTTGGAAAACCCAAAAACTGCAGAATATCAAGTAGTGAGAACTTCATTGTTGCCAGGTTTGCTTAAAACTGTTAGAGAAAACCAAAAACATTCATTGCCAATCAAGGTTTTTGAAGCTGGTGACATCGTGTTGAAGAATGACAAATTGGAACGTAAAGCATTTAACCAGAGAAACTGGGCTGCTATTTACGCTGGTAAAACTTCTGGTTTCGAATACATCCAAGGTTTGTTGGCTAAAATTATGCAAACTTTGAGAACTCCATGGTTGGAAAACGGAGCTGACTTGAAAGAGCCATTGTCAAGAGGTTTCTGGATTCAAGAAAATGCTGACTTGAAGACTTTCTTTCCAGGCAGAGGTGCTGACATCTTTTTCAGAGTCAAAGATGGTGAAAAAGCTGTTAAGATTGGTGAAATTGGTGTGTTGCATCCAGAAGTGTGCAACAACTTTGACTTGCCATATGCTGCATCCAGTGTTGAGATCAACGCCGAGGTTTTCTTATAAATATAGATATTGTTTGCTTTTTTTTTTTTTTTTATTTTTTGACATTGTTGACTTTTTTTATTTTTTTTAACACCCTATTATTATGATTATTCCTTGCTGCACATTTATCAAGCTGGTTACTTATATGTAATATATATCATTTCATTCAAAACAGTTTCAAAGAAGCGTTGTAGCATTATTTAATTTCTATATACATTTTGTGCTGAAGACTGTCTCACAATCTCTTGAAAGCAACAGACCCAATAAACTTGTAAGGCTGTTGGCTCTACCTACTACCCATGGCCTAAAGACCGATTATACGTTTACATAATCAATACAGAGAGAAAAAGTCAATCCAAGCACCAACCCAGCAAAGCGACAATAAATCCTTTAACAAATCAGCAAGTATTTTATCGGATACTCGGCCAAAATGCTTAAGTCTTGAAGTGATTTCTTCTTCGTATATCAATTTCCATTTATCAGTTTCATTAAAATGATTATTCAAGTCAGAAATCTCATCCAAATGAACCTGTACTGCCTTGTGATCATTATCTTCTTCAACTTCTTCTTTTCCGGTATTGGCCACATCACCAATGTCAACTCTTTCCATTAAATCAAAAATCAAAGAATCTTCTTTTTGCAATAATGAATTCAGCAAATTGACAAAAACTTCTTGTGTATCCGGGACTTGTCTAATCTGTGAGGCATCCAATAAGTTAGTTGGGATCAATGTAGTAATGGCCCCGCCGTAGAGCGGCTGTAATTGGAATTGAAGTTCTGCGTTGTTGTTAGAACTCATTTTTGTACTCTGCTGTCTAATATTTACTATTATTTCTCAAAACGGTCTGTTTTTGCAAAAGTGAAGTTTGAAGTTATCAAAACTCAGCTAAATGGATAATAATATCGAAATTTGAGTCTGTACGTGAATAGTTCAGTAGAACTATTGGGCTTTCACTTGGGTGGCTAAAATAAGTTGGTGTTTTCTTTTCTCAATTGATTGGCAGATTTACCATTCAAAATAACAAGGTCTAAGAACCAACAACAACAAAAAAAAAAAAAAAAAAGATACTTTGGAAGACAGATAATGATATATAATCTACCAATCAAATAAAATCAGCAATGCAGAAGATCATGATTTGAAATTTTTGATTTTCCTGAACATTGAAGCGCCGGAGGAGATGAGACGAGCACGAGCACCATACATAAATTGCTAGAAGCGCTCATACATATCCTACATAGCTTATACCAATTGTTGTCTCTCTGTTGGGAAGCTATTGTATTTTTGACTGAGTGTTTTACAATCAATATCAACGATTCTAAGAACATCTTTCTTTCCTCTACTGACTGGACGAAATCCGCCATCGTTATATTTGAACTTTTCAAAATTAATTTTCATTTTTATTGTATATAAATAAAAAAAAAAAATAA
>JXWR01022004.1_pt1 | contig 12864 bp, 24 predicted proteins | sample 315541 | NCBI WGS metagenome assembly JXWR01 (sample SAMN03273951, study PRJNA271842) | soil metagenome | isolation source: rice field ambient CO2 | place: India: CRRI Experimental farm Cuttack,Odisha-753006 | collected 2013-12-17
ATTTCTTCTGTCACTGAAAGCTGGCGGCGTCGGCTTAAATCTGACTGCCGCAGACACTGTCATCGTTTTTGATCCCTGGTGGAATCCTGCCGCGGAAAATCAAGCAATCGACCGGGCATACCGCATAGGCCAGATCAACCCGGTCTTCGTCTACAAATTGATTGCGGCAGGCAGCATCGAGGAGAAAATCCTAGCCATGCAAGAAAAGAAGTGGCAGCTGACCGAAGGGATTTTGTCGAACGACGGCGCCGGCGGCATCAAATTCTCAGAGGAAGAATTGGCGAGTATGCTTGAACCGTTGTCGTAACGTAAAATCGTTTAATTCATGAAAACTCATAACAAATATTACGGCCAGGCGATGCAAGAGGCTGAACGGGGAATTCGGCGGGATGATATCTGGGGGAAGGCATTCGCGCAGGCTCGAGGCGATAAGCAAGCTGCAGCAGGCCTTTACATTGAACTCTTGGCCGAACACCTTGAGCGAGAAGCTGGGGCAGCCGAGCGCCGAGCCGAGCACATCGAGAGAACAAAGGAAGTCCTGGGGAACGTCGCCTTTGTTGCTACAAATGGCGTCACCTGGACATTTAGATTTGCTTTCCGCTGGGCCCTGCGCGGTGTCATTTGCTTTGTAATTGCCGTTGGTCTTAGCTTTGGCGGTGCCGCCGTCTATACCCAAATCAAATCGGAGCGCCTTTACGCTGAGCATATGCAGAGGCATGCTGATGCGACAGCGCAAGCCATAAGCGTATTCCAAGAGTACCAGCTGCGATCCAACCACAGAAAACTCAGCTCGGAGGAACTCAGATCCGATTTCTCCAGCCTGGACCGCTACAAGTTACGCGCAAAATATGCGCTGTTCTACCACGACTACGACAGCGTCGACACGCTCTATCAGGTCTTCGAGAGTGGCAAGCAAATCCACAACGTGGTCGAATACGAAGCAACAGTTACCGATCAGACAAAAGGCGGTATCGCTATGGCAATGTTCACAGTCATATTCGGCGGATGGCTGATTCTCGGCTGGAAAAAATTCACCAAAGAACAGGCTCGTTGATTTCGCCATGCGTAGGCTTATTCCCTTGATACTCGCGGTCACAACCTCCAGCGCCGGCGCCATTGATCGACTTTCTTTAGATGACTACCCTGGCAAGTGGCGGGACGATGCGCCCTTGGAAATTATCCTGGTGCTAGCACGGCATAAAGTCCGCGGGTGCGGTGATTTTCAATACTTGGCCAGTCGATCCAAATCGACACGCTTCCTTGTCCGATACAATGGTGCTGACGGCGCCCATTTTTACAAAGTTTCGACCGCAGAGCAGTCGATAAAGCCACTAACGAAATAGGATCACATGAACATTGAATCCAAGCTCGCACGCTATGAACGCATTATCAAAGCAGCAATGGCAATGAACGACCACGAAAAAGCCGCTCTGACTACCTGGGAGCAGGAGAATCTCGCCGGCGACGGGACATTAGCAACCAGTGACTGGCCTGGATGGGATGCAATTATCAACAGAATTTCGCACTGACGAGCCGTCAATGCGGCATCGAGGCGGGAGTTGCATGACTGGGTATCGGTGAGAGACTGGTGGTAAGTCACCAGACAAGGTTCATTGCTATGCACCGGTACATTCCCTTTATCCAATTGCTGTCAACATTCGGTCTCATGCTGAGCTTTGCCACAGCGTCGGCGGAAGTCATGCTCATCCCCGATGCGCCTTTTACTTGCTCACCGCTATATCCTCGTGCGGGATCTGAGCTGGCCGACTTACAGATGCTTACGTGTGTCATCGGGAAGGATGTATATGGCCCCGACAATGAGCATTTGCTATATGCAGAAAAGTCCAAGCTGGTTGGTTTCGTACATGGAAACAGCGTCCGCTGGACCTGGGTAGTGAAGGCCGGGGAGCACACGGAAATTCAGGCGGTAGTCCCCGATACATCAAATGTTTCATTCGTATCGACGTGGTCCGGAACGGAATTGCCAGCGGCGCTTACGGTTGTTTTCTCAGAAAACGCCCCTGAACCTGCGCCCTGAGTTGAAGTTCATCGACCAATATTAAAGGTTGAGATAATGAAAATTCTCAAGGCGTTGGAAGCATTTCTGTTGCTAGGCGCTTTGGCGTTGATGTACAAAGCCTTATCTCTAGCTCTGAATGGAGATTTGGGGCTTGCGATAGTCACGGCTTTTGTGAGCTGTATTCCATACTTTGGCTGCCTGGCATGCTTTCAAGCCGGCGATCGCCACCCACCTAAAAACTGGCCTTGGCACAATTGCTAAGATTTGTGGTTCGAAACTGAAAACAATTTATGTCGACTCCCCCGAACGTACATGCCGCGATGGACGCGGCGAGCGTAATGCCCCATGGGAAATGGCCATCACGTTGGACGTATCCAGATCCAGATGCTGAACGGGCGAACGCCGTCTGGGTCGTTTTGAAGCCGGCAAGGGATCATTTCGAGAAGTTATTCGGCCAGCCTTTTATTTCGATTGCTGGGGAAAATTCGAAAGATACAGTTACGCGCATCAGAGAAAGCATTATGCGCAACGTGATTGTGCAAAAGCCGGGCCCTCATATTCCTGGCGGAAAAATCTAGTCGCACCGCCGAGGAAAATCTCATTGGTGTTCACTTTGGGTTGCCGGGTGTAATTAGGATCTTCAGCACAGGGATGGGTCATGCTGAGGCTATACGCCCATCGGCATTCCACCATATCGAATACTGACCGAGATGATTTTGCCCAGGCTTTCAGGGATCACGCGCCGATAGAGGGAATTGCGCCAACACGCGCAGCTGGAGTCAGAGTAAGATCGCTAGCTGGCGATACTCCACAACAATTTTCAAAAATGACAACAATTCAGAAGATTACAGAATCGGCGCTCATCTCCGTAACAGCTAAGAACACGATTGGCGAACAAGAGCAACAGTTTTTCGTTCAAACCGATATCCCGGTGTTGCGCCTTATGATCGCCGCAGAATCCCGTCAAGAATTAGCCCGAGAAAAAGGCCAAGAATTTACTGAAGGGGCCGTGCCCTTCTTCATGTCGGAGTTAGTTAAGGCGATCGGCGAAAACCAGTCTCAAGACGAGATCGAGGCAAAGCTCTACAATCTGGCGATGATGGCTTGGGTCATCGATTCGGTCTTCCACGAAGTCGCTGCCGAAGAATTTGTTAAATCTCACCTGGTCTTTTCCTTCTTGCTCGGTGGTGCAGTCAAATATGATCGCGTCTCAAACCGACCGTCGCGCCCCGTCTAACTACGTCACGTTCACCCACCGTTACGACCGAAACAAAAGCCTACAAAAAGTGAAAGGAAGAATACATGGGCATGACAGCGAAACGCCGCGATACGAAAATCGACAAAGTGCTGCGTAAGCGCCGAGACGATGCCGTTCGCCGAGGCGATACCGAGACTGCAGACAAACACCGCGGCGAGCTCGTCCGCCGCGAGACAGCACGTCGTTACGCTGAACTTCAAAAAAAGACCCGAGTCGTGGAGGGCCGCGATCAGCCGCAGAAAATCAAGGTTTGATTCGATCCCCGTAGTCCAGATTGATGTCCGTCGATCAGTATCTAATAACTGCGCTAGTACCAGCTCCCTGCGGGCGATAGCCCCGACATATGCGCTTCACGGTCAGCTGTCTGAAGTGCAAATGCGAACTGGCCGAGTTTGGAATGGGCGCGCGCCGTGTAGGCCACGTGACAGCAGGAAACGCAACCACTGACGGTCAGAACAGCTACCAAAAACAACAATTGCTTCCAAAACTTGGGCAAAATGGTAGACGTCGAATGCCAATCTAAGTGTTAGTCTATTAACAAGACCCCCCCTCTCCACGACGCGCACCAGGCCAGTTTCTTTTTGTGGGCTTGGAAAACGCTTATCAGGTCTCCATGAAGCATTTCACCGTCCTGGCCGGATTCACTCTCTATTGCCTTGCCGTCTGGGCATTCCCGAAAGCGCTGATGGTGCTCAGCGGCTTGGCCGCGGCCGCCTTCCTTGGCGCCATCCTCTTCGCCTTCCTCAGTAGCTCACCGCCCAGCAGTAAGCGAGACTGGGACGCCCAGGACACCGACCTTCGCGATTGAGCGGAACGGGCAGTCTCTGCCGGGGGGCCTACCTTCATCAACAGGAGGAGACAATGCCCACCTACCGAATGCACTACCTTGTAGACGCCGGCGATGAGGAACGTGAAGCCGAGCTGACACTCGCCGACGCAGCTGATCCGCTGGACCTGGTGCAGGCCGTGGCCATGGCCTATCGGCCAGATGAGCAGCAGGAGATAGGCGCCGTCGTGGACAGTCTGGGAGAGCGAGCCGAGGGCCTGACCCAGGCGCAAGACCTGATGGCCCAGCTGGGCATTCTGGATATTCGATATCGGGTGGATGATCAGGGCGAAGAGCACCAGCTGTAGTGTTGGGCCGCCGGCCGCCTATAAGTTCTGCGCCCTGATCGGCATGGAAGTCTTTGGGATGCGCGGCGGCGCGATCAGCTTGCGCTTGTGCGCCAGATCCTTGACGACAACCGGCTCCATCATGCAGAGCCTGTGCAGGTCCTCGAGGAGCGATTCATTGATGCGCACCGTCCCGCCGGCGGCCGTGGCTGTGCGCGTGTAGTGGGCCGTCTGCAAGATCATCCTATGCAGCCGCCGGATCTCGCCCAGCAACGCCCGCATTTCTGGGTCCCCGGATTCCCTCACCTTCTGGCGCATTTCCTCCAGATAGTCCATCGTTAGGGGCGGATCGTCTCCGAGACGCTTGCCCATATGCACCTCCTAGTAAAATAGTCGGGTAGCAGAGACACGTCGCCGTGCCTCCGCCCCCTAAGAACCGTACGTGCCAGTTTCCCGGCATACGGCTCAAGCCTCTCAAAGGCCCGTGAACCACGGACCCGGTTTCTGTAACTTGATACCTTGGCTGTGTACCTGCTTGTGGCAGGTGTCATGCAGAAGGACCTCATTTGACGCAATCTCTTTGCCCCCATGGCATCTCTCGATGAGATGGTGGATATGAAGATCGCCAATTTCTAGCAGTTGCGCGCAGACTAGGCATTTTCCTTGTTGCGACATCCATAGATTGGCTAACCTCTTCCGACCTTGAGTGGAACCTTTCATCCGCCAGATTGCGCGGTCTTCAAAGTACTCTTCCCACAGCGGGTCGTAGGGGTTCGCGTCCGATTTAATTTTCTGATGACGTTTGATAGAGAATTTCGAAGCATGACGTAGGGCGTAGTAGCTACTGCCGTCGTCCGACTGTGTCGATGATTCCGTCTTGACGGCGAACATCCAGCTGCGGTCTCCAATGCGATGGAAGTACCGAGGTGCTATCCATTTTGGAACCCGCTTCGGGTGTCGTCGTTTGGCCCATCGCCACAGGCATTCCCATATCTGGCTGTCCACATAGGAGAAGGTTTTTGTGGACACAACGTGATGATGGTAGCGAGCCCATCCGCTGATCATTGGGTTAAGCTTTTCAATAACCCTCCGCTGCGGTGCAGCCCTCAGACTGCGCACCACACTACGTATCTTCTGGAGAAATGCCTGAACGTTCTTCTTCGAAGGCTTGATCAGCAATTTCTTGCCGTACCGTCGAACGTTCTGCCCCAAGAAGTCGTAACCTTCTTCAATGTGAGTGATCTTCGTTTTCTCAGGAGAGAGAGATAGTCCGCGTATCGCAAGAAACCGTTCTACCGCAGGTCGAATCTTTTCCTCCAGTAGTTCTCTGCTAATACCCGTGATCACAAAGTCATCTGCGTAGCGTACTAGGTTTATTTTGGCTTGATCGAATTGGTGACGATTCTTGAATTGCCCTCGCAGAGCTGCTTCCAATCCGTTGAGCGCAAAGTTCGCCAGCACTGGACTGATAATCCCACCTTGTGGCGTACCAGCCTCAGTAGGTGCAAGCACGCTTTCTTCCATATAGCCGGCTTTCAGCCATTTCCCGAGCATCACCTTGTCCATGGGGACGTATCGGATCAGCCAGTCATGGTCTATGTTGTCGAAGCACCCCTGTATATCCGCTTCCAGAATCCATTCAGCGGAGCGTCTAGCCCCAACGCTACTCGTACTTCCGTTGAAGCGAGAGTTCATTAGACACTGTTGAATAGCGTCGTGCGTGGAACGAGCCTTGCGGAATCCATAAGATTGTTCATCCGAAACCGTTTCTGAAACGGGGTCGAGTGCCAATAAGTGGAGTGCCTGCATGGCGCGATCTCGCATGGTCGGAATGCTTAGGGGACGCATCTTGCCGTTACTCTTTGGGATATAGATTCTCTTCAGCGGGAGCGGTCGGTAACCGTTCCGTTTCAGTGAACCTATCGCAGCAGCCTTTGCGGGCGGGGTTGACCATGTTTCGTTGTCAACGCCCGGAGTCCGCTTGCCTTGGTTTTCAGTCACCCGCCTTACGGCTAAAGCTTTGCCATAAAACGAGCAGGTCAACAGACGTTGCAAGGCTTGTACCTTGTTCCATCGTTGCTCTTTAGTTGCCTTCACGATACGAGCCTGCATTCTTTTAACGTAGCGGTATGCCTTGGCCCAGTCGATACCGTGCCAAGTCAAGCTTACGTCGGTGGGCGCACACGTCAACTGCCCGTTCATTTGCCTTCCTACCTTCAAAGATTATTCAAACGCTCTCGTGAGGAGAGACCTGCCGGAAGTCTGCCCGCTTTCGCGTGGAGCGACTCCGACTGTCGTCTGCGCTCCTATCCAATCCATTACAGCTTGGCATTTGCTTTTTCCAGCATCCTTTACCCGCTCACCCATCAGCATTCCTTACGGTCTGCCTGCCTCAAGGGCGGGTGGTCGGGCTTACCCTGTTTCGAAGTTTCAACGGAATGGCTAGGTCCCTTCTTTACGCCGAGGATCATATAGTCTGCGTGCTCCCCAGACAGACGGGATACACCTTCTCCTGTAGCTTTTGCCCTCAGCCTCTCAGCATATTTGGCTGGACTGTACTCACGACGCTTGCAAAGGTTCACTTATGTTGACCATCTTCCATTCGAGCCAAGCCCAGCCATCCACGTTATGCTCGCAGATATCCCCAGCCTCACGGCATGGCTTAGGTCTTCCGACCGCGGTACTTTATCCTTAGAGCTCCGCACCCAGCCGTTACCAGCTACGCACGTCTAAGTAGGCTACTGCTGGCAGAACAGCAGGTTCCATCACCGGTGTTCTGGCGTGAAACAGTTGAAACAGCGACTTTCAGGTCGCACCTGTACAAACATCCAGTATAGACGAATTCAACAGGCACCCAGCATCCAGCCACGCCCACTAAGCCCTTCAATGGAGACCCCATGTGCGTCAACTACCGCCCAACCGATGCAGAAATTCTTGAAGCGATGACCGATCTTTCGCCAGCTGGGCTGCCGGCCTGGAAGGCTGAGGTCTGGCAGGACTATGCAGCCCCGATCGTGCGTGCCGCCGAAGCCGACAAGCCGCAGCTGGGGCTGGCCACCTACGGCATGGTGCCCAAGGCGAAGGCGCCGCCGGGTGTGGCGATGTCCACCATGAACGCCAGGGCCGAAACCATTGGCCAGAAGCGCTCGTTCGCGGCGGCCTGGCGCAACACACAAACCTGCTTGGTGCCGACTCAGTGGTTCTATGAGCCGAACTGGGAGACAGGGCGGGCACAGCGTTGGGCTATCGGGATGGCCGATGGTGAGCCCTTCTACGTTGCCGGCATCTGGCGTGCCTGGGATGATGGCGAGGGTGGTGAGACATACTCATTCACGCAGATCACGGTGAACGCCGATGAGCATGCCGTGATGAAGCATTTTCACAAGCCCGGCAGTGAAAAGCGCAGCTTGGTCGTCATCCCGCGCGACGAGGCCGAAGCGTGGCTGCAGGTGGACGATCCAGAGCGCGCTCGCTCGATGCTGGCCCTGTACCCCGCTGAGCTGATGAAAGCGTGGCCAGCTGAGAAGGACTACGGCAGCAGGTAGCGCCGGCGGCGCGGGCATTTCCAATCCATCGGACATTGGACCATTTTCCTTGCAGCCATAGGCACAAGTGCCTATACTGAAATCATCGAACTGTCCTGCTGAGGAATCCCAAATGACGCAAGCCCAAGCGCCCATTGCGCACGTATTCATTCACGATGTTGAGGTCGGCTCTATGCCGCTGGTGGACTACGAAGAGATATTGGCCTCGGTGCGCAAAGACTGGCGCATCCGAATCTCGGGCGCTGTCGAAAGCATGCAATGGCTCGCCGGCGGAGCCACGCGCTTTGCTCGGGACTACGTGCGGGGTGTGGTCACCGTAATGGCGCTGAGCATCACCTATGCAGCTCTCGCACCCGATGGAGCAGACGTCGTGGCGTGGTGGCAGCACGCGGCTCCGCAGGAGATAGTGGGAGCGCTTCAGGCGGTTTCGTTGGGAGCGTTGATGCTGCTGTTAGCGGTGCGCGTCGTTACTGGCCGCCTCTGGAGTTATCCCGTCGAGAGCGCCTATAACCGGGAGGTGCATCTTCGTGTGCGCCGACTGCTGGAAGTTCCGTCGGACGGGCCAATGCGGATCACCTGGGCGGAGAAAATTCCAGTCAAGAGCCGGGGGATATCGTTCCGTAATGTGATGGACCTGGCCAAGAAGTTGGAGCGAAGCTCTCGTGGATAATCGCGAGGCCTTTCAAGCCCTGCTGAATGAGCACCAGCTGACCCAAGCGCAGGGCGCCACCCTCATTTGTGCCTTCACGCACCGGCCCTGTGCGGTGCGTACCGTGCGCTCGTGGTTGAACGATCCTGAGAAACCGAGTGCGCGGCCGTGTCCGGATTGGGCGCTTGAAGCGCTGCAAAAATCGCTCGCTGGCGAGCTACATCGGAAGCTCTTTGCATGATGAGAGGCCACCCGCCATCGCGGCCTTTTCCGTGAAGCTCAAGGTTTATCTGGTGTTATGCTAGAAAAAGACTCCGAAGGAATCTCTCTCTGAACAAAGCCACCAAACGACTTATTCAGAGGAAGAATGACCCAAGCCACCACCCTTAAACCGGGACAGATCCGGCACCTACTGCGCGTCTGTAACGCGACCTCGCGACACCCTGAACGTGATTGCCTTGTGCTTCTACTTGGCCTGACGTGTGGCATGCGCGTCAGCGAGATAGCCCAGATCGAAATCCATGACGTCCTCTTTCCTTCGGGAGCGATTCGGTCAGAGGTGAGCTTGCGGGCCTCGATCACGAAAGGTTGTCGTCAAAGATGCGTCTACCTGACGCATCAGCAAACGCTGGCAGCCTTGGAACCCTACCTGGCGCATCGGCAAACATGCGGCCACGGGGTTCAGCTTGGCCAGGAGCGATATCGCGGTTTCTATCCTGAAACGGCACTGATTTTGACTCATAAGGGGTCAAAATTTTTCATGAATACCAAACGTCGGGTGAACTACGACGGCCAGGTCGTTGACTATCGCGCGTGCGACAGCCTGCAGGCACACGTCACAAAACTCTACAAGGACGCGGGGATAAGAAGTGGCAGTAGCCACTCTGGCCGGAGAAGCTTCGCCAGTAACCTTTTGGACAACGGCCATGATCTAGAAACGGTACAGTTGCTTTTGGGCCACTCGGATCTCGATCACGTCATGGCTTACATTGATGTGTCAGACAAGAAGCTCCGAGAGATGTTTGAGGTCGTACTGTAGTCTCTTGACATGGCGTAATATGTACATATATTGTACATGTACATTCTTATTGAATATTGGAGGTAATGATGGGTGCCACTGCGGTAGAACGTATTGTTGTTCAGGCTACGCCACAGGAGAAGAAGGCGATCTCCGCCAAAGCCAAGCGCCTTGGACTGCCGATCTCAGAGTTGATGCGTCGTGGCGCGACTGCTTACGAGTCTGATGAGGCGGACCAGGAACTCGGCATGCTCGCCGACAAGGCGAAGGCAGCAGCGGATCGAGCATCCGAATCGATTGACGATGTACTGTCGTTCGTTGAGGAAAGCAATGCTCGAATTGCTGTGATGGAAGCTAAGGCAGCTGCTTCATTGAGGAGGGGCTCCTGATGGGAGTGACAGACCGCGTGTGGGGCGCTTTGACTTCCATGATCAAGTTGGAAGACAAGGTGGTTCGTCAGAATGAGGCCATTAAAACGCAGCAGGCCAAGATTGAGAATTTGACCGAGCGGGTGATAAAGCTCGAAACAACGCTTGAGCTGTTTATGCGTGCTAGTGATTTGAAGAAACTGAAGTAAGCAACGAGATGACCGTGCCGAAGCCTCTCTCCTGGCCCGAATACCGCAATCTGGTGACGCGCATTACGGATGGCCAGATAGGAGTGGTTCAGATTCGGTCGGCCTGGCGGCGCGGCCTTTCGCCTTTGGCGTGTAAGGAATCGTACCTTCCACACCAAACAGAAGGCAGTAATCCGAAGGAAGTCTCCACATGAGAAAGCCTTTAATAACCCGGCCCATCTATGGTTGCTTGGGCCAACTCATCGGCGAAGACCATCCTGACTTTGTTCAGCGGCTAAGCGCTACTGAACTGAAGACATGTATCCGTGCAGGATTTCGGACAGCAGAGTGTTTCAAGGCGCTATCAGAATTTAATCGTAGGTTACGCATCTGCCGTTCGGTTTCGGAGCTCAATAAATCTCAAGACGAGCTGAATTCATGACTAGCGAAAAAATCACTGAAGATTTGAATCGCACGATGGCGAGCGCTCTCAAGGAGCTGCAGCGCCTGGTGGACACTGACCTTTCCGGTCGGCGCGACTTTGTACCAGTCGTCAGCGCGTTCCTGGGCGGGGTGGTTTCAACTGGAGCGGATCTCGTGGACCTACAACTGCCCGGTGGCGGTCTGGCCGTCTTGGCAAGCGTCGAAGCCCTTGCAAAGGCTCGCGCTGTCAACAATGTCCGCGCTGCTGTGACATCCGTTGATCAGGGTTCCGATAGCGTTTCGGGAATCGCGGTAGGTGATGTGCCGGCGGCCATGAATTATCTTGGCCAAGAACTCTCTGTGGCGCTCTTCAAGGCAATTCACGAATTGCCCGCGCCGCATAGAAAACCTGAGATGCTGCTACGCGGAGTGGAGGCGCTGCTGGCGAATTTGCTAAGTCAGCGATTTGCAAACAGCTCGCCGCACGAGGTGCTAGATAGCCTCTGTGAGCACGTCCACATGGCCCTCGACGATTTGGAAGAGCGAAAGGCTCAAGGTAAGCATTGAAGGTGCAGGCAGGAGGTACGTTAGTCCGAGCGGCATCGTGAAAAAAGGGATCTTGTGACGAAAGATGAAGAACGCATGAAAAAGGGAGTTCCGACAGCCGCGGAAGTGAAAGCTGCGCGTGAGGCCGCAGGCTTGACCCAGAGTGCCTGCGCCGAGCTATTCGGGTACGCACTACGTACCTGGCAAGGAAAAGAAGATCCGGGGGCGGGCAACCGCAGTTTGTCGGTGGGCGAGTACGCATACCTGCTGCTATTGGCTGGAACGCATCCCGAGTTGGAGCTTAAGAAGCGGTCAAAGAAATAAAACAGAAAAGCGGTTGCAATGCGCTCAAATGAGCGTATAATGATGTTCATGGGCGCTGCATTTCGCGGCGAGTAGCAGGAGAATCAGCCATGGCAGCATTCAAGTACTTCAGCGACCTAAACGAAGTAGCGGAACAGTTGAAAGACATCCAACCCATGCCGAATGGGCAGTTTTCGGAGACCTTTCCTGGTGTCGCGGGCTTTCGCTATGATGGTTTTCAGAAGTATGTGGGCGTTTCAGCTGATGGCCGGATTTTGCCGGTTACCCGCAGGATCGAATACAAGCGGAACCCCTCACTACACGAATGCAATGCCAAGTGCATGAATGGGAAGTGCAACGGCGTATGCGAATGCAAATGCGGTGGGAAGAACCACGGGCGCGGCTCCTTCCTTTCCACCTTCAAACGTGCGGCCTAACGTAGCAAGGGGAAATGACAATGTGGCGAAAACATAATCCGGCGAAACCACTGCTCCAGGCTTGGATGCCTGACGATGCAATTGTTGTTCAGCACATTACCGAGCGAGCTTGCGCCACTACAGGCAAGACGATCACAGTTCAAGCGGATTTAATGCATGTGGACGGCACACTTTTGTATCAGGCCGTGAAGCCGGGTGCTGAAGTCATCGGCATGAAGCCGCAGTTCGAAATCGCAAGCATGGCTTGGGCAATCAAGTGCAACGCAGCCATGCTCGCCTCATAAAAGAGGAAAAATTCGATGAACATTCGTGACCGACTGAAACAGCAATCAGAAATCAGGGGGACTGAAAGTCCCTTCGCAAAGATGTCAGCCGAGGCGCTTGCCGAGATCCAAAAGCTGGAAGCTACCGTGGCCATGCTTAAGAAGGCCGGAGAGCGCGTGTTGAGCGATATTGATGATGACGGCGTGGCGGAACGCGGTGACATGGCTGTGCTGGCGCTGCGCAATGCCGTTCAGAATGCGCAGGGTGATGTACTGCTCGACCTGGTTACGTGCGCTCGCCGCGTCTATAGCAAGTTCGGTCGCGACAGTGATTGGAGCGAGTGGAAAGATCTGGGCAAATCAATCGAAGAGTTCGACGGCGCTCACTACGCCGAGTAACGCAAAGGAAAAAATGCGCAAGCTCAGCACACATCAAGTAGTACGTATGTCATCGTGGATTGACGCCATCGAGGCGAAACAACGTGTTCGCCGTCGTTGCGCGTTGAAGGCGGCTGAAATGGGCAAGCGCGTCCAGGCCATGTATTGGTCGAATTGGGCTATGCGCGCGGAAAGCGTTGTTGCCAAGATGCGTCTGCGCATCAACGCTCTGTAAAGGGAGGAAACCGACAATGTGGCGAAAACATAATCCGGCGAAACCACTGCTCCAGGCTTGGATGCCTGACGATGCAATTGTTGTTCAACACATTACCGAGCGAGCTTGCGCCACTACAGG
>JXWR01008016.1_pt1 | contig 12844 bp, 6 predicted proteins | sample 315541 | NCBI WGS metagenome assembly JXWR01 (sample SAMN03273951, study PRJNA271842) | soil metagenome | isolation source: rice field ambient CO2 | place: India: CRRI Experimental farm Cuttack,Odisha-753006 | collected 2013-12-17
ATACATAATATTATAGCCTTAATCAACAATGGAATCCCAACAATTATGTCAAACTTTACCAATTTCTCATTAATAAGTAATCAGCCAAAAAAAAGACTTTAGAAATAAATGGCTAACCCAATGGCTTGTATAATCCATCGTTTTCAACATACAATGGGAGTTTGGCCGAGTGGTTTAAGGCGTCAGATTTAGGTGGATTTAACCTCTAAAATCTCTGATATCTTCGGATGCAAGGGTTCGAATCCCTTAGCTCTCATTATTTTTTGTTTTTTGCCATCTTTACTTTTTCCTATAAATTACTAGATCTTATCATTTTAGCACAGTTGTTTCACTCCAGTTCATAATTAATGTAGCCATTTCTCTAAAAGTTGGCAAAGCTTCCTTTACGTTCGTAAGTAGGGAAAGAATTATGACGTGTTACTAGACCCTGTCTGCCGGGTGATTTTGGGGCCACAAAACTGGTATAGCAGCGAATTCGCATATGAAATGCAGTAGCTGAACCTGTCCATTGCCACAAAAGTTCTATTTACTAAATTTGAATGAAGTGCCCCGGCACTATAGAGAATTTTTCTGTCTCATTTTTATTGGGCGTAAAGGTTTGCGCTGTCACAGAGAAGACGATTTACCCATGATTATGTTACTACTCATCTCCAACAGGAGGAAATACAAACAAAATTGTACATATATGCCCCATTTATTGATCATAGTCACAAATTGTCGGCTCACGTATAATGAATAAAGACGTCGACTATCAAACTTTTAAAAAAAGTTTAAGAAAAGAATTTAAAAAAGCTGTGAAGACTATCCTAAATTTACAAGAATATAATGGTGATTTGATAAGGGACTTTTTGGCTCTTTATATTCCGTACCATGTAGTTTTTTATAATCTTTCGATCATGAAAAAAGGTTCACCATTAAGGATTCAAACCAATAACCTTCTGAAAGAAGCGCTGGCCAAAATTTTAAACTTTAATCTTGCGATGGGTCCAAAACATATCATCAAGATAATGAAGAAAGATAAAGCGGATCCAGAGACAATGAATAAATTAAAACTGGTACTATATATAAAATTATTTCAAGGAGTATTTGGTCATGTAGATAAAAATTATAACCTCGCATTTCAATCTTTTCGCTGGTGCTTACAATTCATTGCGTACTCAAAAAGGACAAGACTATTTGCAAGTATCGCAGACGAGCAAATTGGAGATTTTTATGAACTTTGCGAACTATTTATATCCATGTTGTGTTGCCACTGTTTTCTAATTGATTTGAAAGAAAATGAAGCATTGGTAGGCAATAATCTAAAAAAATTTATCAAAAGACAAAACCCTAATTACTCCCATGGCTTCGATTTAAATGAGGAGACCAAGTCACTTCAATGGCACTGGTCACTCGACGAGGTAGATGTTATTGAGGCGTTATACTGCGTCGCTTTCGATGCGATGGATAAGATAACGCTTAAATTTTCAAAGGTCAATGAAAATTTTGTTTTTAGTCAGTTTTTTCAGTATTGTGCAGAAATCGAAGAAATGTTAGCCATTCTGAGAGGAAAAATTTGGGAGTGTGAATGTGATGTGTTCGGTCCCAGAATCGGACTATTAGTAGATAGTAACCACATGAATGAAACAATTCAAAAAAATATTCTGTCAATAACTTTCAAACTTAAAAATGACCCTCAGATTATATGCTGCTTGAATAAAATTCTGGAAGGCTTATTACTTTCATCAGGTGTTCAATTTAAAGTTATCCAGTTTTTTTATGTATTAAAACTATACTATATGCAAGATAATGAATACACATTCGAAGCATCATCTGAAATGGATAAATTGACCATAGAATGCTTATGTATCATCGAAAATATTATTGATGCTTGTGACAATCCTGATGAAGTAACTGACTACCAACTACCTAAGGTACTATTGACTGCTATGGAGGGGAAATTACTTGTTGCTGAAAAAATATCCGAAGATAATGACTGTTCAGAATCTCTGGACGATTATCATCCCCGAACTTACCAATTCAGACATCCCAGAATAATAATAGACAAGATGAAAACAAAATTGAAGCAGAAACTGCGCTTTGACTCACCTAAAGATCCAGAAACAGATGATCATTGGATTGAGTATTGGAAATATTGCTATCAGGATAACATAGGGAACTTGCCGGACATTTTGTCACGTATATATCAAACCTTTACTGATCCCTCCAATTAAACATAACTTGTACTCTATTTTTATATTTTAGGTTTTTTGGCATCTGGGGTTCTTATTGGATCTTTAGCCTTTCTCTTCATACTTTCTTGTTTAGCCTTATCTAGTAAATCTTTAACCCTTGTTTCAATATGATTCAAAAACTCTTCCTTCACCTCACCGGATTTAATCAACTCGTAGTTAAACGGATCAGAGATTTCTGAAACTTCATTTTCCACATCGCCACTTTCGTCAATCACCGAATCAATCATGCTTGAATCAATTTGTAATTTAGCACCTTTATTACTTTTTAAGTTGAAAAAATTCTCTTCCAGTAACTTGTAATCGGTAAAGATATTGGCAAAATTTTCCGGCGTTACTTCGATAGGGAATCTATCCTTGAAGAAGTTTTTCGGATATCTGAAGTCTTTGTCTACAAGCTTTTTATACTCTAAACCACAGTATATGAGAGATAGTACAATGAACGTATAACCGTCGCACAATAAAGAAACTGGCTGGGTGACAGCTTGGACCATAAAATTTCTTGATTCTTGAAGGATTTTTGGAAAAGCTTTTTTAAAGTTTTCTGGCAGATTGTGATCCCTGTTGAATCTATAATAGCCACTGAACACTTCTTCAATCAATTCTTTTGGATTACTGATATTTAAGTCAAAGCCAAATAAACATAGTATTTTTTTTTCATTCGTCACTAACTTATCTCTAAATTCCCATTTAAGTTTATCAATATTTGTTCGACTTTTTAAAGACGGTATATTTTGCATCAAAAACTCACAAGTCGCCTTAATATAGGCCTCTATAGGCCTATTATTCTCCATTGTTTTGCAAGCGGTGACCAGAATTCCCTGTGATATATGAATACATTCAGTTATGGCTGTAGGTATTCCATATATGAACCAATACCTGTAAAATAGAATGCATGATGCCGTATAGGTGTGATCAAAAAGATTTAATTTTTTTTTAAGTGTGTAAAAGTACATTAAGCATTTTTCCATATTTTTTTTCATTTCCACTGCTATCGGTCCATTAGTGCCTATCTTTTCAATAATATCTTTGCACTCAAAAACCCACTGGTTTTCTGGTGTTTCTATCAAATCCGGCCATAGGGTCCTTGCGTTAAACCCACTCGATGCTGGTGGTGGTGATGCATTGCTCGTTGGTTTTGGTACAGCTTGAAATTTTTTCACGTCACCACTTGAAGATGTAGCAGACATTATCTTACTGTAATGTATTTTAAACGAAAATACTACGGCCTCCTTCAATATGTGTATATAATTACCAATCAAAATAGCTACTTGCTTTCTAACAGAAATAGTGATACTTTTTAATCACTTTTCTTTTTTTACTGAACAGTGAAAAATAGAAGTCACAATGAGACCTAGGTCAAAAATCCATAATTAATAGGGTTTGCAATAAAAAAGCTTTAAACGATGGGTCTGTTAAAGAGGATAAAATAGGTTTATCATGTATCATTTTGTTTTTGGGATAGGGCTTGGCAAAAACCATAACAGGGGAATGAGATTTTATATATAAATAGACAAGACAGATACTAAAATAGTGACGGATTCTCTCTAAATATTCGAGAAATTTTCAAAATTTTAGGGCAACGAACAGTTTAATTAACATAAAAATCATAGAGCAAAGAAAAAATGGCGGTTGCGATCAAAAAGGAGAAGACGAAATTTGCCCCCGTTAAGGAAGTTTTATCCGAGAAGGATCATGCTAATTATACTAAATTTCAGGATACATCGAAACTAGAATGGTTTTGCAGGACGTCAAATCACAAAAAGTTCAAGTCACATAGTTTATTAAAAGCAGTAAGAAATCCAACGGAAACAAGAATAGAGACACAAACTCTGTATTTTACGGATCTCACCAACGGCAAATGTGGATTAATTCAACTATTATATTCCAGTGTTATGGGCGGTATATACAAAGGTTTTCAGTTAAATTTCAAAATATTCAAAGCCAGCAGTGAGGAAAACTCTGAAGAAGACATTGATATATGGGAAAGCTTTAAAATTGATAATATCAAAGATTTTGATACGTTAAAAGTTGAATCGGACAATGTTACGTTTCACTTCGTACCTTTGGAAAATTCTTCCTCCAGTGGATTTGCTCAATTATTAATTAAGATAGATATTCCGAAGGGAAGTACAAGCTGTTTACTAAAGGATTTGAAGGTTGACATTACCGTAAATTTACAAGAAGGATTCATAATAAACCCGGACGGTTCCAATTATTACCTTGACAAGAGCATCAGCTTGGAAGAGTTAGCAAAAAGAGACTCTTCTAGTACGTCCAGAAAAATGATAAGACATGTTTTTGTTCCTAGAGGTTTTTGCAATGGTACCATCTCATACAAGAAAAACGATAAACCTGTGAAGCTGGACTTGAAGGACACGCCTATGTTGTATCTGGATGCTGTCCAGGGGCTAATACCCAATAAGGCGGCTAGTAAATGGAATTTTCTTTGTTTCAATGGTGAGAAGCGTTCGATGATGTGTATTGAATTCACCACAACAAAAGAATATGGCAGCACTACAGTGACTATATGGGCGGTTAGTGATAAGGACAAAATTTTGGAGGTCGGGTCAAGTGTAAATGATCATGCTGTTAAATTTCCATCTACAAAAGAGGATAAGCAAAATGGTTGGAAATATCCTACATCCATTTCATTTCCGCGTGGTTTTGAAGAATCTAATTTAAGATTAGTCAATAGGTACGATATAATGAGTGAGCTGCCCGCTTTCATTAGGTCTATTGCTGAAAATCTGGCAAACATGAAGCCATTCATTTACCAATTCTGCCAGAAGTCTAAATTCGATGACGATGAAGGAGTTTCCATCATTGAAAGTACATTTATCAATTGAAAAAAATGAAATTTGACTATACATATTTTCATCATTGCAAGAATATTATATCCATTTATAAGTAGGTAGGTGCATAGACGTATATACACATATATTATAGACTAATTGATAAATTTTTTTTTCATCTTCGAAGATAAGGGGTATTCCAGTTGGGCAATGCTATTTCTTGACCAAGGTCTTGCTTTTGTTCCGGATGCTTGTAGACGAAAATTCTTATCAATTTGGATGGCTTGTAAGGTAAACCGTGCCCAATTATCGTGTCTCTAGGAAATGAAATTTTCTCTTCAGATTGTAAGCAGGCCAAACTCCATGCAAACTGGTATGAAAAAGAACATTCACTATAGTTGAAGATTGCTTCAATGCTATTTACGGGTTCGATTCTAAAGAGTAACCACGGTTTCGATATCTGATATGGAATAAAGTCATAACCGAGTAGAACTAAATCACCATTGATACAAACATCTGAATCTGTCCTGTCGATAGCTTTCAGTTCCAGGGGAAGATGTGTCGTTCCAGTGCCTTCAAAAATTTGCTCATCGTATAGCCTGGGAAGGTGGCCTAGGTTAACACAGTATATTCCTTCAGATGTTATCAATTCGTTGATATATCCTGCACTTGCCACGATCTGCTTCGGCCCATAGTTGCATATGCCTATTTCCGTAATAATTTTCGGTATGTATCTGGCAACGTGCGCATTTTTTACATAAAACCAAACGTTTACCGGTGTAGGCTCGTCCTTCCTCCTGGACCAAAAGTTAACAGGTAAAGCTGTCAACGACTGCATAAGAGTTCTTTCCTTGGGCCGACTATTAAAGTTACTGGTAGAATCAGAACCATTTAAATCTTGACTTTTGGTATATTTGTCCCATCCCATATTAATTATCTTTCCAGGATATTGCAGCGCATTGTATACAATATACCAAGAATCTGCGATGTATTTAGTCATGCACAGTGGCACATTAAAACCTGGTTCCTTCGTTTCTTGAATGATTTCTCTGGCATGCTGTCGAAGTGGGTCCAAACTCTTGACATATAAACATAATGAATGTTTGACAACGGCCCATATATAGTTGTCCTCAGCTATCCACGCCAAACTCTTCTCCTTATAGCTGTGGTTATGCAAAACGTAGAAGTATTTATTGACAGCACGAAGTTCATTAGGCACGTACTCTAGTAATGATAAATGTATCTCCAGTGGTAAATCCATCAAGCTGCTATCGCTCTGATTCATCTCTTGTTTGCACACTCTGTCTTCTTTGCGCCAATAGGCATAGTACAAACAAAAAAACGAGCCAAGCAAACAGCGGAAACTCTATTAAAGGTTATGCTACCTTCCGATAGTGATAATATTATGAGAAACTCCAATGTAGATCTACTTGTCTGAGATGGCCTTTGATAAAAAAATCAATCAAGTACGCAATAGAGGGGCAGAGACTTTGGAGAGCAAAAAAAAAGAAAAAGGAAATTTTCAGTTATTGTTCCGATTTTTCCGTGTGGGGTTCGGGATGCCTAGTTGTTCCGTAATGCGATTGGAAGATACACTTAACTAGGAGGCTGCTAGTACGCGACCCTTACCTACGTATTGCAAAGATGTTTGAAGTATCAACGGGTGTAGAACTTTGCAATCAAGCAAAAGCTAGACAGTTCCATTATGAATTGTGACAATGTTACCCGTACTGCCTACTACATCTCTTTATACGGATTGAAATCTCTAAAGGTTGCCCTGCCCGTCGTCTCTTTTTCGTTGGAATTCATTTTTTTTTTTTTTTTTTTTCATCTCATCACTAAATTGATTTAAAGTACAACTAGGGAAAAGAAACTAGATAATAGGTGCTTTACACGTTTTGACGTTTAGCTTTTACGGCTCTTTAATTGACTTGCTGTAAGTATTTGTATAATCATTGGTAATATTTGAATACATTCGAAACACTTGCTACAAGAAATTAAAAGGAGGAACTCTTCAAAAGGCTATATTTAATTACTGCATATTTATTACATTCCTCCCTTTCCACAATTCTAACATAGGACAAACCTATAATATTTTTTTTTAACTTCGGTGAGCATCATAAGCAATAACCATTTCAAACCTAGTAATATTCATTCTACGAAATTCATTTTCAAGCTTGTTGAAATTGAAGGAAATTCAACAAGGAAGCAAATAAACAAATAAGGAAAAAACAACCGGCAAACTGGAAACAGAACGAAATGGCAGGCAAAAAAAGTCCTCGAAAAAGTACGATCAATCATAGTACACATTCTGGTAAACTGCCAGCAAATATTAAAAGGCTCATAAAAAAGGGCGAATTCGATACAAAGTCCAGGCAATCACCACCCACACTGAGTACAACGAGGCCAAGAAGATTTAGCCTTATATACTCTTCTGAGTCATCCTTGAGTGACGTATCTGATTCTGATAAAAACAAAAGTACAAACCCACATAAAATTAAAAGAAAAGCAAAGAACATTTCAAATAATTCCCAAGGAAAAAAAAGTAAACTTATACAAAGGCAAATAGACAATGACGACGAGGGCACAGAGTCATCCGATTACCAAGCTGTAACAGATGGCGAAGAGAGTGAAAATGAAGAAGAAGAGAGTGAAGAAGAAGAAGAAGATGATGACGAAGACGACGACGACGATGATGATGACGGAAGTGATAGTGATAGTGATAGCGAAACAAGTTCTGATGACGAGAATATAGATTTTGTCAAACTGACGGCCCAAAGAAAGAAAAGAGCCATGAAAGCTTTATCTGCCATGAATACAAATAGCAATACACTCTATTCCTCTCGTGAGAACAGTAACAAAAATAAATCAGTTAAACTATCCCCTAAGAAAGAAAATGAAGAAGAGCAGAAAGAAGAAAAAGAAAAAGAGAAAGAAGAGCAACAAAAACAACAAGAATCAAACAAAAAAGAAGTAAACGGTTCAGGCACTACTACTACACAACAGGCGCTATCGTTTAAATTCAAAAAAGAGGACGACGGCATTAGTTTTGGTAATGGTAATGAAGGCTATAACGAGGATATAGGTGAAGAAGTCTTGGATTTAAAAAACAAAGAGAACAATGGTAATGAAGAAGATAAACTGGATTCTAAGGTGATGTTAGGAAACAACGATGAGTTACGATTTCCCAATATTTCAGAGTCAGATGAATCTGAATATGATATTGACCAGGATGCGTACTTTGACGTGATTAACAATGAAGATTCTCATGGAGAAATTGGTACAGATCTTGAAACGGGGGAAGACGATCTTCCCATATTGGAAGAAGAAGAACAAAACATTGTTTCTGAGCTACAAAATGACGACGAACTCTCATTCGATGGTAGTATACACGAAGAAGGGTCTGATCCTGTAGAAGATGCTGAAAATAAATTTTTGCAAAATGAATACAATCAAGAAAACGGATATGATGAAGAAGATGACGAAGAAGATGAAATAATGTCTGATTTTGATATGCCGTTTTATGAAGATCCTAAATTTGCAAATCTCTATTATTATGGCGATGGTTCAGAGCCAAAGCTATCCTTGAGTACATCTTTACCGTTAATGCTAAATGATGAAAAACTATCTAAACTAAAAAAGAAAGAGGCCAAAAAACGGGAACAGGAAGAAAGGAAACAAAGACGAAAGCTCTATAAAAAGACGCAAAAACCTAGTACGAGAACAACCTCCAATGTGGACAATGATGAGTATATTTTCAATGTTTTTTTTCAATCAGATGATGAAAATAGTGGCCATAAGAGCAAGAAAGGCAGGCATAAATCGGGCAAAAGTCATATTGAACATAAGAATAAAGGCTCGAATTTGATAAAATCCAATGATGATCTGGAACCATCCACTCATAGTACGGTCCTGAATTCCGGGAAATATGATTCTTCTGACGATGAATATGATAACATTTTGTTGGATGTTGCCCATATGCCTTCAGATGATGAATGCAGTGAATCTGAAACGTCCCACGATGCTGACACGGATGAAGAATTGAGGGCACTGGATTCAGATAGCTTAGACATTGGTACAGAACTGGACGACGATTACGAAGACGACGACGATGATTCCAGCGTGACAAATGTGTTCATAGACATCGATGATTTAGATCCAGACTCTTTTTACTTTCATTACGACAGCGATGGATCTTCCTCTTTGATAAGTTCTAACTCAGACAAAGAAAATTCTGATGGATCCAAAGATTGCAAACATGATCTCTTAGAGACTGTTGTGTACGTTGATGACGAATCCACAGATGAAGATGATAACCTACCGCCCCCAAGTTCAAGGTCAAAAAACATTGGCTCAAAAGCAAAGGAAATCGTAAGTTCAAATGTTGTTGGATTACGTCCACCAAAATTGGGTACTTGGGAGACGGACAACAAACCTTTTAGTATTATTGATGGTCTGTCTACTAAATCATTATACGCCTTAATCCAAGAACATCAACAGCTTCGCGAGCAACATCAAAGGGCTCAAACCCCAGATGTTAAAAGAGAGGGAAGCGCTAATGGCAATAACGGTGACGAATTGACACTCAATGAGCTGCTAAACATGAGTGAATTGGAGGATGATTCACCATCCCACACAGACGATATGGAGAACAATTACAATGATGCAATTAATAGCAAAGGCACAAATGGCCATGCTGCAGATTGGTATGAAGTTCCTAAGGTTCCATTATCTGCATTTAGAAATAAGGGTATTAATGCCTATGAAGAAGATGAGTACATGATACCAGCAAATTCTAACAGAAAAGTTCCCATTGGCTATATTGGTAATGAAAGAACAAGAAAGAAGATTGATAAGATGAAAGAGCTACAACGGAAAAAAACTGAAAAAAAAAGGCAGTTAAAGAAAAAAAAGAAGCTTCTTAAAATAAGAAAGCAAAGACAAAAGGCAATAAAGGAGCAAGAAACTATGAATTTACAATTGGGAATCAATGGCCATGAGATCATCGGTAACAATAACAGCCATAGCGACATAAATACCGGTACCGATTTTACAACAAATGAAAATACCCCTATGAATGAACTTCCCTCTCACGCACCTGAAGATGCGTCATCAATACCTCATAATTCTGATCTTGCCGTGGACAGCAATACAAGGAAAAATTCAACAAAAAGTGTTGGTTTAGATGAAATTCATGAGATTTTGGGCAAAGATGAAAATGACTTACTGCCTGTAGGTGATATCAACGGTTATGATGCACAAGAAGGTCATGTGATCGAAGATACTGACGCCGATATCCTAGCATCGTTAACCGCTCCTGTGCAATTCGACAATACATTAAGCCATGAAAATAGTAATTCCATGTGGAGAAGAAGGCAAAGTATGGTGGAAGCAGCGGCTGAAAATCTTCGTTTCACTAAAAATGGTTTATTTAGTGAGAGTGCATTGGCAGATATCGAAGGAATTATGGGCAATGATGTTAACCATTCATTCGAATTCAATGACGTCTTACAATGAGCTATTTTGCATTTTTTTATGGTTACTACAATCAAATCACCTTTCGTTTACAATATCATCATCAGTATGTGACTTTGCCTTATTCTACTCTGAATTTTGCTTTATCGTTGGTTGAAAAGAATTACATGTTATTTTTTTACTTATATATGCATATTTTTATAGAAAAACACAATCAATATTTTTTTTACTGGTATAATCCATCCAATCAGACGTATAAAAGTAAATAAGCCTCAAGCAACCCCATTTGATGGATTGCCTTACTCTTCGACTCTAGTTGAGATGATAACCTCATCCACTCTTCTGGCGATTAAGATGGAGCTTCTTAATACATCCGTGTAAAGCGACTGAAAATTTTCTGAAAAATTCAGCTCATCGCTCTCAGATATAATAGCGGTATGGCATTAAAGGTGTGAACCAACAACATAGTACTCTCAACGTTGGTAAGCCATACTACGTACAATATGGATCTGAAAACCTCATATAAAGGTATATCTTTAAACCCTATTTATGCAGGAAGCAGTGCTGTTGCCACTGTTTCAGAAAATGGTAAAATACTAGCTACTCCGGTGCTTGACGAAATCAACATAATCGATTTAACCCCAGGCTCCAGAAAAATTTCGCACAAGATTTCTAACGAAGACGAGCAAGAAATTACTGCACTGAAATTAACTCCTGATGGTCAATATCTCACGTATGTTTCACAAGCTCAGCTTTTAAAAATCTTTCACCTTAAGACCGGGAAAGTTGTCAGATCAATGAAAATCTCTTCTCCATCGTACATTCTCGACGCAGATTCCACTTCAACGCTTCTCGCAGTCGGAGGGACAGATGGTAGTATAATTGTTGTGGATATTGAAAATGGTTACATTACTCATTCGTTCAAAGGTCATGGTGGTACAATTTCCAGTTTGAAGTTTTATGGACAATTGAATAGTAAAATATGGTTATTAGCATCCGGTGACACCAATGGTATGGTAAAGGTTTGGGATCTTGTTAAAAGGAAGTGCTTACACACATTACAAGAGCACACATCTGCTGTGAGAGGGTTGGATATCATTGAGGTACCAGATAATGATGAGCCAAGCCTAAATTTACTTTCCGGTGGTAGAGACGATATCATCAATCTCTGGGATTTCAATATGAAAAAGAAATGTAAATTGTTGAAAACACTTCCAGTAAATCAACAGGTAGAGTCATGCGGATTCCTAAAGGATGGTGACGGTAAACGCATAATTTATACAGCCGGCGGTGATGCTATCTTTCAGTTAATTGACTCTGAATCTGGTAGTGTGCTTAAGAGAACCAATAAACCTATAGAAGAGTTATTCATTATTGGTGTACTTCCAATATTGAGCAATTCACAGATGTTTTTAGTATTGTCTGACCAGACGTTACAACTAATTAACGTTGAAGAAGACTTAAAGAATGATGAAGACACAATACAGGTCACTTCGAGCATTGCTGGTAATCATGGTATTATTGCTGACATGAGGTATGTTGGCCCAGAGCTGAATAAATTAGCTTTAGCTACCAATTCTCCATCGCTTAGGATAATACCCGTCCCCGATTTATCAGGCTCAGAAGCTTCGCTGCCTTTGGATGTCGAAATTTATGAAGGTCATGAAGATTTGCTAAATTCATTGGATGCTACTGAGGATGGCCTGTGGATCGCAACCGCCTCTAAAGATAATACGGCTATTGTTTGGAGATACAATGAGAACAGCTGCAAATTTGATATTTATGCCAAGTATATTGGTCATTCAGCTGCCGTAACTGCTGTTGGATTGCCAAATATAATTTCAAAGGGATATCCTGAATTTTTATTGACAGCATCGAATGATTTAACAATCAAGAAATGGATAATTCCAAAGCCAACTGCTAGTATGGATGTTCAAATCATCAAGGTATCCGAATATACTCGTCATGCCCATGAAAAGGATATCAATGCTTTGTCAGTTTCTCCTAACGATTCTATTTTTGCAACAGCGTCATACGACAAGACCTGTAAGATCTGGAACCTAGAAAATGGTGAATTGGAAGCCACGTTGGCCAACCACAAGCGTGGACTATGGGATGTATCATTTTGTCAATATGATAAATTATTGGCAACTTCTTCAGGTGATAAAACAGTCAAGATATGGTCATTGGATACATTCAGCGTTATGAAAACATTGGAAGGTCATACCAATGCGGTTCAAAGATGTTCGTTTATTAATAAGCAAAAACAACTGATCAGTTGTGGTGCTGATGGCTTGATCAAAATATGGGATTGTTCTAGTGGTGAATGTCTGAAGACTTTGG